>MKWU01001770.1_pt1 | contig 35610 bp, 17 predicted proteins | sample 809101 | NCBI WGS metagenome assembly MKWU01 (sample SAMN05860141, study PRJNA318959) | sponge metagenome | host: Aplysina aerophoba | place: Slovenia: Piran, Adriatic Sea, Gulf of Piran | collected 2013-05-07
TGTTGACAAGCCTCGTTCCGATGGGTGCTGGCAGGCCGCTTGCGCCAGGAATTGATGGGGCATTGGACCGCAATACAGCAGAGTCTGTTCAGAAATTGGTCAGAGCAGCAGACATAGCTGCCAGAGAAACGGACGCTGGATGCCTGGCGTTGCAACAGGCCCAGGCCTGGGCGGCCGGGCAAGCCAGTCACGCCTGGCTGGCAGGTAATAGCGTCAGACAGGTCGGTGCGTCAGCGCACACAGCCGGGACTGGGCCCTGTGCTGCTACGACAGCAAGGTCAGCAGGGCCCGCTCCTCGGCTCGCCAGCTCTGATCTTTTTCCTGTCGCTGACGGGAGGGCGCAATCTGGTCGGCCGTATCAAAGAGAAATTTTGCTGCGGCGGCAAATTTCCTCACATCTTTCGGTTGAATGCCCCGGTGTTGCAGCAGGACATCCGGCCAGCACGACAACAAACGAATACAATGCGCCAGCTGACTGATGCAGGAGGCATTCATGAGTCCGCCGGCCTCTATGGCATGCACGGCAGACTTTATTGCCTGTCCCAGAAGTCTTGAGTGCCCGCCAGCAATGCGGAGCGTTCTCAGCAGCTCACGGAAATAACGAATACTCAGACTCAAATGGGGTTCAAATCCTGGGAAACAGCGGGCTTCGAGTCGCAGCTCATCAAACTGCGGCCACATTTTCTTGTCAATAAGAAGGGCTGCCAGAGCCACTTCAATATTCTTGTCATTGCAGGGCGTGCCAGTCTTGCCTCCGGCGGCCTGGGTGCGCAGCCTCGTATAGATGGTCAGAGCCTGTTCCAGATCCTTCTCACCCCCCTTGAGCTGGAGCAGCCGCCCGATGGACAGCTCAATGTTCTTGTCATTACAGGGCGTGTTTTCCCGCTCACCGGCAGCCCGGAAGCGCAGCCTTGTATAGATAGCCAGGGCTTTTTCCAGATTGTTCACTCCTCCCATGAGCTCAAGATGTCTGCCAAGGGTCAGTTCAATATCCCTGTCATTACAGGGGGTGGTTGTGCTTCCGGCGGCCGCCTGGGTGCGCAGCCTCGTGTAGATGGCCAAGGCCTTTTCCATATTGCCTGCTCCCCCTATGAGCTGGAGCTGTCTGCCCAGGGCCAGCTCAATATCCTTGTCATTACAGGGGGTGTTCGTCCGCCCTCCCGCATGCCGGGTGCGCAGCCTTGTAAAAATAGCCAGAGCCTTTTCCAGATTGTCCACTCCCCCCATGAGCTGGAGGTGCCTGCCCAGGGCCAGCTCAATCTCCTTGTCATTACAGGGGGTGTTTTCCCGCTTGCCGGCAGCCCGGCAGCGCAGCCTTGTAAAGATGGCCAGGGCCTTTTCCATATTGGCAGCTCCTCCCATGAGTTGGAGATGCCTGCCCAGGGTCAGCTCGATATCCTTGTTACCACAGGGGATGTCCCGTCCGGCAGTAGCCCGGGTGTGCAGCCGGTCAAAGATAGCCAGGGCCTTTTCCATATTGACCGTTCCTCCCATGAGCTGGAGAAGTCTGCCAAGGGCCAGCTCAATCTCCTTGTCATGACAAGGGGTGTTTGTCCGCCCCCCGGCCGCCCGGGTGCGTAGCCTCGTATAGATAGCCAGGGCCTTTGTCAGATTGTTCGCCCCCCCCATGAGCTGGAGAAGTCTGCCAAGGGCCAGCTCAATCTCCTTGTCATTACAGAAGTGGTTTTCCCTTCCGGTGGCTGCCTGGGTGCGCAGCCTCTTGTAGATAGCCAGGGCCTTGTCCCTGTTGTCGGCTCCTCCCATGATCGTGAGAAGTCTGCCAAGAGCCAGTTCAATCTCCTTGTCATTACAGGGGGTGTTCATCTGTCCGCCCGCACTCCGGGTGCGCAGCCGGGTAAAGATAGCCAGGGCTTTTTCCAGATTGTCGTTGCCCCCCATCAGCTGCAAATGTCTGCCAAGGGTCAGCTCAATATCCTTGTCCTCACAGGGCTTGTTCACCCTGCCGCCCACATGCCCGGTGCGCAGTTGGGTAAAAATAACCAGGGCCTTTTCCAGATTGTCTGCTCCCCCCATGAGCTGAAGATGTCTGCCAAGGGCCAGTTCAACAGCCTTGTCACCACAGGGCGTGTTCCCCCGTCCCCCGGCAGCCTGGCTGCGCAGTCGGGTATAGATAGTCAAGGCCTTTTCCAGATTGTCGGATCCCCCCATGAACTGGAGAAGCCGGGCAAGGGCCAGCTCAATATCCTTGTCATTACAGGGGCTGTCCAGCCTTCCGCCAGCCGCCCGGGTGCGCAGCCGGGTAAAGATAGTCAGGGCTTTTTCCAGATTGTCTTCTCCCCCCAGGAGCTGAAGAAGCCGCCCAAGGCCCAGACCGTGCGCCTTGTGATCTTTGTAAGTCATCTGGTAATTGACATAAAGATGCTGGAAAAGTGGCAAGGCTTCATTGAGGCAGCCCCTGGTTTGTAAGGCTCTGGCTTTGGTCATCAACAAGCTTTTTTCATTTCGAACCCCAGGCTTCAGGGAATCGATGAAAGCAATGCAGTCGTCTGCTTTGTTGAGGTGAAACAAGGCTCTGGCTTTTAATTGTGCAACCTGAAAAGTGAAGAAAGACGGTAACCTCTGTCTGTGCAACAGCGCTGCCGCTGCCTCCAGAGCACGCTGAGGATGGGTTCGCAAATAGCCGAAAGCCGTGCGAATCTCCTCTTGTATCAGCGCTCTGGTGTCAGCGCCCTGAGGTTGGCTCAGCTGTCGCGACGCCTGAGGAGGCACCGGATAGTGTTGGCGTTGCTTCAGCGCTCGCTCCCCATAACCTGGGCGCTCTTCCCGCGTGACAGCGCCTTGCGCGCCGGGAGCACCAGGGGCGGGGCGCCAACCCTGTCGGCCGCGCAAGGAAGGTGCAGGATCACAGCGTCTCGGGCAATATCCTGATGGATGCATGATGTTGACAAGCCTCGTTCCGATGGGTGCTGGCAGGCCGCTTGCGCCAGGAATTGATGGGGCATTGGACCGCAATACAGCAGAGTCTGTTCAGAAATTGGTCAGAGCAGCAGACATAGCTGCCAGAGAAACGGACGCTGGATGCCTGGCGTTGCAACAGGCCCAGGCCTGGGAGGCCGGGTGAGCAAATCACGCCTGGCTGGCAGGTAATAGCGTCAGACAGGTCGGTGCGTCAGCGCAAACCGCAAACCGCAGAGCCTGGGCCCTGTGCTGCTACGACAGCAAGGTCAGCAGGGCCCGCTCCTCGGCGCGCCAGCTCTGATCTTTTTCCAGTCGCTGACGGGAAGGAGCAATCTGGTCGGCCGTATCAAAGAGAAATTTTGCTGCGGCGGCAAATTTCCTCACATCTTTCGGTTGAATGCCCCGGTGTTGCAGCAGGACGTCCGGCCAGCACGACAACAAACGAATACAATGCGCCAGCTGACTGATGCAGGAGGCATTCATGAGTCCGCTGGCCTCTATGGCAAGCACGGCAGACTTTAGTGCCTGTCCCAGAAGTCTTGAGTGCCCGCCAGCAATGCGGAGCGTTCTCAGCAGCTCATGGAAATAACGAATACTCAGACTCAAATGGGGTTCAAATCCTGGAAAACGGCGGGCTTCGAGTCGCAGTTCATCAAACTGCGGCCACATTTTCTTGTCGATAAGAAGGCTTGCCAGAGCCATTTCAATATTCTTGTCATTGCAGGGCGTGCCAGTCTTGCCTCCGGCGGCCTGGGTGCGCAGCCTCGTATAGATGGCCAGAGCCTGTTCCAGATTCTGCTCACCCCCCTTGAGCTGGAGAAGCCGCCCGATGGATAACTCAATGTTCTTGTCATTACAGGGCGTGTTTTCCCGCTTGCCGGCAGCCCGGAAGCGCAGCCTTGTAAAGATAGCCAGGGCCTTGTCCAGATTGTTCACTCCTCCCATGAGCTCAAGATGTCTGCCAAGGCTCAGTTCAATCTCCCTGTCATTACAGGGGGTGTTTGTTCTTCCGGCGGCCGCCTGGGTACGCAGCCGGGTATAGATGGCCAAGGCCTTTTCCATATTGTCGGATCCCCCCATGATCTGGAGAAGTCTGCCGAGGGCCAGCTCAATCTCCTTGTCATTGCAGGGGGTGTTCGTCCGCCCTCCTGCATGCCAGGTGCGCAGCCTTGTAAAGATAGCCAGGGCCTTTTCCAGGTTGTCCACTCCCCCCATGAGCTGGAGGTGTCTGCCAAGGGTCAGTTCAATATTCTTGTCATTGGAAGGGGTGGTTGCACACTGCCCCCCGGTCGCCAGGCTGCGCAGCCTCGTATAGATAGCCAGGGCCTTTTCCATATTGGCAGCGCCCCCCATGAGCTGGAGATGTCGGCCAAGGGTCAGTTCAATATCCTTGTCATTACAGGGGGTGTTTGTGCTTCCGGCGGCCGCCTGGGTGCGCAGCCTCGTATAGATAGCCAGGGACTTCTCCATATTGTCTGTTCCCCCCATGCCCTCGAGAAGTCGGCCGAGGCCCAGCTCAATCTCCTTGTCATTGCAGGGGGTGTTCGTCCGCCCTCCCGCACTCCAGGTGCGCAGCCTTGTAAAAATAGCCAGGGCCTTTTCCAGATTGTCTGCTCCCCCCAGGAGCTGGAGATGTCGGCCAAGGGCCAGCTCAATCTCCTTGTCATTGAAGAGGTGCCTTTCTCTTCCGGCGGCTGCCTGGCTGCGCAGCCGCGTGTAGATAGCCTGGGCCTTTTCCAGATTGTCTTCTCCCCCCATGATCGTGAGAAGTCTGCCAAGAGCCAGTTCAATCTCCTTGTCATTACAGGGGGTGTTCATCCGTCCGCCCGCACTCCGGGTGCGCAGCCGGGTAAAGATAGCCAGGGCTTTTTCCAGCTTGTCGTATCCCCCCATCAGCTGCAAATGTCTGCCAAGGGTCAGCTCAATATCCTTGTCCTCACAGGGCCTGTTCACCCTGCCGCCCGCATGCCCGGTGCGCAGTTGGGTAAAGATAACCAGGGCCTTTTCCAGATTGTCTGCTCCCCCCATGCGCTGAAGATGTCGGCCAAGGGCCAGTTCAATAGCCTTGTCACCACAGGGGGTGTCCCTCCGTCCCCCAGCAGCCTGGCTACGCAGTCGGGTAAAGATAGTCAAGGCCGTTTCCATATTGGTAGTTCCCCCCAGGCGTTGGAAAAGTCTGCCAAGGCTCAGCTCAATATCCTTGTCATCACAGGGCCTGTTCGGCCTTCCGCCAGCCGTCCGGGTACGCAGCCGGGTAAAGATCGCCAGGGCTTTGTCCAGATTGTCTTCTCCCCCCATGAGCTGAAGAAGCCACCCAAGGCCCAGACCGTGCATCTTGTGATCTTTGTAGGTCACCTGGTAATTGACATAAAGATGCTGGAAAAGTGGCAAGGCTTCATTGAGGCAGCCCTTGGTTTGTAAGGCTCTGGCTTTGGTCATCAACAAGCTTTTTTCATTGCGAACCCCAGGTTTCAGGGAATCGATGAAAGCAATGCAGTCGTCAGCTTTGCCAAGTTGAAACAAGGCTCTGGCTTTTAATTGTGTCATCTGGAAAGCGCGGGAAGACTGTAACCCCTGTCTGTTCAACAGCGCTGTCGCTGCCTCCAGAGCACGCTGAGGATGGGTTCGCAAATAGCCGAAAGCCATGCGAATCTCCTCTTGTGTCAGCACTCTGGTGTCAGCGCCTTGAGGTCGGTTCACCTGTCGCGACGCCTGAGGAGGCAGCCGATAGTATTTGCGTTGATTCAGCGGTCGCTCCCCATAACCTGGGCGCTCTTCCCGCGTGAAAGCACCTTGCGCGCCGGGAGCACCGGGGGCGGGGTGCCAACCCTGTCGGCCGCGCAAAGAAGGTGCAGGATCACAGCGTCTCGGGCAATATCCTGATGGATGCATGCTGTTGACAAGCCTCGTTTCTGGGGGCACTGGGGCACTGGGGCACCGGGGGCACTGGCAGGCCGCTTGCGCCGGGAATTGATGGGGCATTGGACCGCAATACAGCAGAGTCTGTTCCGAAGTTGGTCAGGGGTGCGGACACAGACGCCAGACTCGCCATCAATGGGGGTACCCTTGCCGGACAGGGAGACAGGGCAAGGAATGCCTTTACATGTCGGTGACAGCACCAGGACCGGTCAGTGCGTCAGCGAAAACAGCGGGGCCCTGTTCTGCTACGACAGCAAGGTCAGCAGAGCCCGCTCCCTGGCTCGCCAGCGCTGATCTTTTGCCATTCGCTGACGGGAGGGAGCAATCTGGTCGGCCGTATCAAAGAGAAATTTTGCGGCGACGGCAAGTTTCCTCACATCTTGCGGTTGAATGCCGCGTTGTTGCAGCAGGACGTCCGGCCAGTACGACAACAAACGAATACAATGCGCCAGCTGACTGATGCAGGAGACATTCATGAGTCCGCCGCCCTCTATGGCAAGCACGGCAGCCTTTAGCGCCTGTCCCAGCAGCCTTGAGTGCCCGGAAGAAATGTTGAAGGTTTCCAGCAGCTCATAGAAATAACGAATACTCAGAAACAAATGAGGTGTAAATCCAGGAAACAGGCGGGCTTCGAGCCGCAGTTCATCAAACTGCGGCCACATTTTTCTATCAATGAGAAGGGCGGCCCAGGCCAGCTCAATATCCTTGTCATGACAGGGCGTGTTTTTCCGCCCGCCGGCGGCCCGGGTGCGCAGCCTCGTATAGATGGCCTGGGCCTGTTCCAGATCCCGCTCGCCCCCCTTGCGCTGGTGAAGCCGCCCGAGTGACAACTCAATTTCCTTGTCATCACAGGGTGTATTGACCTTGCCTGCCGCCCGGGTGCGCAGTTGGGTAAAAATAGTCAAGGCCTGCTCCAGATCCTTCGCTCTTCCCCTGAACTCGAGAAGCCGCCCGAGTGTCAACTCAATTTCCTTGTCATGACAGGGCGTGTTGTTTCGCCCGCCGGCGGCCCGGGTGCGCAGCCTCGTATAGATGGCCTGCGCCTGTTCCAGATTTTGCTCGCCCCCCTTGAATTCAAGAAGCCGCCCAAGGGATAACTCAATATCTTTGTCATTACAGGGCCTGTGTTCCCGCCCGCCGATCGCACGAGCGCGTAGCCGGGTAAAGATAGCCAGGGCCTGTTCCAGATCCTGCTCGCTACCCCTGCGCTGGTGAAGCCGCCCGAGTGACAACTCAATTTCCTTGTCATCACAGGGCGTATTGACCTTGCCAGCCGCCCGGGTGCGCAGTTGGGTAAAAATAGTCAAGGCCCGCTCCAGGTTATCGGCCCCTCCCCGAAGCTCGAGAAGCCGCCCGAGCGACAACTCAATCTCTTTGTCATGACAGGGCGTATTTTCCCGCCCGCCGGCTGCCTGGGCGCGCAGCCTCGTATAGATGGCCTGGGCCTGTTCCAGATTCTGCTCTCCCCCCATGAGCTGGAGAAGCCGCACAATGCTCAACTCAATATCCTTGTCATTACAGGGCGTATTGGCCCTTCCGCCAGCTGCCCGGGAGCGCAGCCTTGTAAAGATAGCCAAAGCCTTTTCCAGATTGTTCGCTCCTCCCATAAGCTCGAGATGTCTGCCAAGGGCCAGCTCAATCTCCTTGTCATTACAGGGGGTGTTCACCTTCCCGGCGGCATGGTTGGTGCGCAGCCTTGTAAAGATCGTCCAGGCCTTCTCCAGATTGTCTGCTCCCCCCATAAGCTGGAGATGTCTGCCAAGGGTGAGTTCAATATCCTTGTTATTACAGGGGGTGTTTGTCCGCCCTCCGGCCTCCCGGGTGCGTAGCCTCGTATAGATGGCCAAGGCCTTTTCCATATTGGCGGCTCCTCCCATGAGCTGAAGAAGTCTGCCAAGGGTCAGCTCAATATCCTTGTCACCACAGGGGGTGTTCAGCCTTCCGTCAGCCATTCGGCTGCGCAGCCGGGTAAAGATAGCCAGGGCCTGTTGCAGATTGTCCTCTCCCCCCATGCGCTCGAGATGTCGGCCGAGGGCCAGCTCAATCTCCTTGTCATTACAGGGGGTGTTCAGCCTTCCGCCAGCCATCCGGCTGCGCAGCCGGGTAAAGATAGCCAGGGCCTGTTGTAGATTGTCTGAGCCGCCCATGAGCGCAAGATGCCTGCCAAGGGTGAGCTCAATATCCTTGTCATCACAGTGTGTGTCCCGTCCGGCAGCCGCCCGGGTACGCAGCCGGGTAAAGATCGCCAGGGCCTTCTCCAGATTGTCTGCTCCCCCCATGACCTGAAGAAGCCGCCCAAGGCCCAGGCCGTGAACCTTGTGATCTTTGTAGGCCACTTTGTACTTGTCATAAAGATGTTGGAAAAGTGGCAAGGCTTGGTTGAAACAGCCCTTGGCTTGTAATGCTCTGGCTTTGGTCATCAAAAAGGATTTGTCATTGCGCACTCGCGTTTCCAGGGCGTTGATGAAAGCAATGCAGTCGTCACTTTTGCCCAGCTGGAACAAGGCTCTCGCCTTTAATTGATAAATGGGGAAACAGCGGGAAGGGGGGACACCCTGTCTATTCAGGAGTATTTCAGCTGCTGCCAGAGCACGCGCAGGGTTGGTGCGCAGCAGACTGAAAGCCTTGTCAAGGTCGTCTTGTTCCGGTGCGCGAGCCTGTCCCGGGTAGTGTTGGGGAGATCTTTGGCTCAGCGGTCGCTGTCTATAACCTCTAGCCGCCCCCCGGGAGAAATCCGCCCCCTGGGAGAAAGAGTGTCCTTGACCAGAAGCCGAGGTGGAGTGCCCCGGCTGTGGCTGTGTGCCGCCAAAAGAAGGTGCACGATCGTAGCGTCTCCCGGATGGTTTCATGGTTTTGACAAGCCTTGATCCGATAGGCGCTGGCAGGCTGCTTGCGCCCTGAATTGACGGGGCATTGGACCGCATTGCGGAGCATCTGTTCAGACGATGGCCCAGGCTGCGGACACAGACGTCAGACGCGCTGCTGATGGGGATACCCTTGCGGGACAGGGAGCCAGCAAAAGCAATCCCGTTAGATGTCGGTGACAGCGCCAGGACCGGTCAGCGTGTCAGCGCAAACAGCCGGGCCTGAGCCCTGTGTTGCTACGCCAGCAAGGTCAGCAGGGCCCGCTCCCTGGCGCGCCAGCGCTGCTCTTTTTCCATTCTCTGACGGTAGGGAGCAATCTGGTCGGCCGTAGCAAAGAGAAATTTCGCGGCTGCGCTTAATCTCCTGACTTCCTTGTGTTGAATGCCTCGTTTGTTCAACAAGGCGTCCGGCCAGCATGACAACAAACGAACACAGTGCGCCAGCTGGCTGATGCAGGAGGCATTCATGAGTCCGCTGGCCTCTATGGCAAGCACCGCAGACTTTATAGCCTGTCCCAGCAGTCCTGAGTGCCCGCAAGACAGGTTGCAGCTTTCCACCAGCTCATGGAAATAACGAATACTCAGGCACAGATGGGGTTCAAATCCTGGGAAAAAGCGGGCTTCGAGTCGCAGTTCATCAAACTGCTGCCACATTTTTCTATCAACAAGAAAGGCGGCCCAGGCCAGCTCAATATCCTTGTCATGACAGGGCGTGTTTTCCCGTCCGCCGGCAGCACGAGCGCGCAGCCTCGTATAGATGGCCTGGGCCTGTTCCAGATCCTGCTTGCCCCCCCTGCGCTGGAGAAGCCGCCCGAGTGACAACTCAATGTCCTTGTCATCACAGGGCGTATTGACCTTGCCTGCTGCCCGGGTGCGCAGCTGGGTAAAAATAGTCAAAGCCTGCTGCAGATCCTCAGCTGTGCCCCTGCACTCGAGAAGCCGCCCGAGTGTCAACTCAATATCCTTGTCATAACAGGGTGTATGTTCCCGCCCGCCGGCCGCCTGGGCGCGCAGCCGCGTATAGATGGCCAGGGCCTGATCCAGATTTTGCTCGCCCCCCTTGAGCTCGAGAAGTCGCCCGAGGAACAACTCAATATCTTTGTCATGACAGGGCGTGTTTTTCCGTCCGCCGACCGCACGAGCGTGCAGCCGCCTATAGATGGCGAAGGCCTGTTCCAGATCCTGCTCGCTACCCCTGCGCTGGAGAAGCCGCCCGAGTGACAACTCAATTTCCTTGTCATCACAGGGCGTATTGACCTTGCCTGCGGCACGGGTGCGCAGTTGGGTAAAAATAGTCAAGGCCTGCTCCAGATCCTCAGCTGTGCCCCTGCGCTCGAGAAGCCGCCCGAGTGACAACTCAATATTCTTGTCATGACAGGGTGTATTTACCCGCCCGCCGGCCGCCTGGGCGCGCAGCCGCGTATAGATGGCCAGGGCCTGTTCCAGATCTTGCTCGCCCCCCCTGGACTCAAGAAGCCGCCCGAGTGACAACTCAATATCTTTGTCATGACAGGGTGTATTGTCCCGCCCGCCGGCTGCACGGGCGCGCAGCCTCGTATAAATAGCCAGGGCCTGCTCCAGATCCTGCTCACCCCCCCTGAGCTCAAGAAGCCGCCCTATGGACAATTCAATCTCCTTGTCATAACAGGGCGTGTTCACCCTTCCGCCAGCTGCCCGGGTGCGCAGCCTGGTAAAGATAGCCAGGGCCTGTTGCAGATTGTCCGAGCCGCCCATGAGCTGGAGGTGCCTGCCAAGGGTCAGCTCAATATCCTTGTCATCACAGGGGGTGTTCGCTCTTCCGGCTGCACGCCGCATGCGCAGTTGGGTAAAGATAGCCCGGGCCTTTTCCTGATTTTCTGCTCCCCCCATGAGCTGGAGATGTCTGCCAAGGGCCAGCTCAATCTCCTTGTCATCACAGGGGGTGTTTACCCTTCCGTTCGCACGCCGGGCGCGTAGCCGGGTAAAAATAGCCAGGGCCTTTTCCTGATTTTCTGCTCCCCCCGTGAGCTGGAGATGTCTGCCAAGGGCCAGCTCAATGTCCTTGTCATTGCAGGGGCTGTGCTGCTGTCCTCCAGCCGTCCGGGTGCGCAGTTGGGTAAAGATAGCCAGAGACTTTCCCAGGTTGTCTGCTCCCCCCATGGCCTGAAGCAGCCGCCCAAGGCCCAGACCGTGTGCCTTGTGATCTTTGTAGGTCACTTTGTGATTGTCATAAAGGTGTTGGAACAGTGACAAGGCTTCACTGAAACAGCCTTTGGCTTGTAAGGCTCTGGCTTTGGTCATCAACAAGCCTTTGCCATTGCGCACTCTCGTTTCCAGGGAATTGATGAAAGCAATGCAGTCGTCAATTTTTCCCAGCCGGAACAAGGCTCTTGCTTTCAATTGATAAAGGGATACACACAGGGAAGGGGAGCCACTGTTCCGGTCCAGGAAGACTTCAGCTGCTGCCAGAGCACGCTGAGGGTTGGTACGCAGCAGGCTGAAAGCCTTGTCGATGTCGTCTTGTTTCGGTGGGCGATCCTGCCCCGGGTAGTGTTGGGTATACCTTTGGCTCAGCGGTCGTTGTCTGTAACCTCTATCCGGCCCCGGGGAAAAAGAGTGACCCTGGCAAGGCTCCGGGGTGGAGTGCCCCGGCCAAGGCTGTGTGCCGTAGAAGGTGAAAGCGCGGTCATAGCCCTTGCCTCCCCCACAATAGCCTGATGGATTCATGGTGTTGATACCGTTCCGATTCCGTGTCTGCAGGCCGCTGCTGTTGCGCGGCGACGAAAGCATTGGATGGCAATGGAGCGGAGTTTGTTCAGAAATTGGTTCGAGCAGCAGACATGGCTGTCAGGGAACGCACGCTGGATGTCTGGCGATGCTGGATGTCTGGTTATAGCAGCAAGCCCTGTTCAAAGAGGCCGGGCGGGTAAGCCATGCCTCTTTGGCAGGCAACAGCGTCAAGACAGGTCAGTGCGTCAACGCCAACAGCAGAGCCTGGGCCCGGTGCTGCTACGACAGCAAGGTCAGCAGCGCCCGCTCCCTGGCCCGCCAGCGCTGAGCTTTTTCCACTCGCTGGCGGCAGGGAGCAATCATGTCGGCCGTATCAAAGAGAAATTTTGCGGCCGCGCTGAATCTTGTGACTTCCTGTTGTTGAATGCCTCGTTCGTTCAACAGGGCGTCCGGCCAGTACGACAACAAACGAAGACAATGCGCCAGCTGACTGATGCAGGAGGCATTCATGAATCCGCCGACCTCTATGGCAAGGGCGGCAGACTTTATCGCCTGTCCCAGAAGTCTTGAGTGCCCGGGAGAAATGTTGAGGGTTCCCAGCAGTTCCCGGAAATAACGAATACTCAGACACAAATGGGGTTCAAATCCTGGAAAAAGGCGGGCTTCGAGTCGCAGTTCATCAAACTGCGGCCACATTTCCTTGTCCATAAGAAGGCCTGCCAGAGCCACTTCAATATTCTTGTCATTGCAGGGCGTGCCAGTCTTGCCGCCGGTGGCCCGGGTGCGCAGTCGCGTATAGATGGCCAAGGCCTGTTCCAGACACTGCTCGCTTCCCTTGAGTCGGAGCAGCCGCCCGAGAGACAACTCAATGTCCTTGTCATCGCAGGGCGTATTGGCCAGTCCCCCGGCAGCACGGGTGCGCAGTTGGGTGAAAATCGTCAAGGCCTGTTCCAGATTGTCGTCTCCTCCCCGAAGCTCGAGAAGCCGCGCGAGTGATAACTCAATCTCTTTGTCATGACAGGGCGTATTTTCTCGCCCGCCGGCCGCCTGGGAGCGCAGCCTCGTATAGATGGCCATGGCCTGTTCCAGATCCTGCTCACCGCCCTTGAGCTGGAGAAGCCGCCCGATGGACAACTCAATATCCTTGTCATTACAGGGCGTTTTTTCCTGCCCACCGGCGGCCCGGGAGCGCAGCCTTGTAAAGATATCCAGGGCCTTTTCCAGATTGTTCACTCCCCCCATAAGCTCGAGATGTCTGCCAAGGGCCAGCTCAATCTCCTTGTCATTACAGGGGGTGTTCACCCTTCCGCCGGCATGCCAGGTGCGTAGCCGGGTAAAAATCATCCAGGCCTTCTCCAGATTGTCAGATCCCCCCATAAGCTGGAGATGTCTGCCAAGAGTGAGTTCAATATCCTTGTTAGAACAGGGGAGGCTTGCCCGTCCGGCGGCCACCCTGGTACGCAGCCGGGTAAAGATAGCCAGGGCCTTTTCCATATTGGCTGTTCCTCCCAGATGCTGGAAAAGTCTGCCAAGAGTCAGCTCAATATCCTTGTCACCACAGGGAGTGTCCATCCTTGTGCCAGCCATCCGGGTACGCAGCCGGGTAAAGATAGCCAGGGCCTGTTGCAGATTGTCCTCTCCCCCCATGAGCTCGAAATGTCTGCCGAGGGCCAACTCAATCTCCTTGTCATTACAGGGGGTGTTTACCCTTCCGCCTGCATGCCGGGTGCGCAGCCTTGTAAAGATAGCAAGGGCCTGTTGCAGATTGTGCGAGCCCCCCATGAGCTGGAGATGGCGGCCAAGGGTCAGCTCAATATCCTTGTCACCACAGGGGGTGTCCCGTCCGGTAGCAGCCCGGGTGCGCAGTCGGGCAAAGATGGCCAGCGCCTTTTCCAGATTGTCCGCTCCCCCCATGAGCTGCAGGTGTCTGCCAAGGGTGAGTTCAATATCCTTGTCGTTACAGGGTGTTTCTGCCCTTCCGGCGGCTGCCCGGGTGCGCAGCCGGGTATAGATAGCCAGGGCCTTATCCAGATTGTCTGCGCCCCCCATGCGTTGGAGAAGCCGCCCAAGGCCCAGGCCGTGTGCCTTGTGATCCTTGTAGGCTATCTGGTGATGACTATAAAGATGTTGAAAAAGTGGCAAGGCTTCATTGAAACAGCCCTTGGCTTGTAAGGCTCTGGCTTTGGTCATCAACAAGCCTTTGCCATTGCGCACTCTCGTTTCCAGGGAATTGATGAAAGCAATGCAGTCGTCAATTTTTCCCAGGTGGAACAAGGCTCTTGCTTTCAATTGATAAAGAGATACACAGCGGGAAGGCAAGACACCCTGTCTATCCAGGAGCATTTCAGCGGCAGCCAGAGCACGCCGAGGGTGGGTGCGCAGCAGGCGGAAAGCCTTGTCTATGTCGTCTTGTTCCGGTGGGCGATCCTGCCCCGGGTGGTGTTGGGGATATCTTTGGCTCAGCGGTCGTTGTCTGTAACCTCTATCCGCCCCCGGGGAAAAATAGTGACCCTGGCAAGGCTCCGGGGTGGAGTGCCCCGGCCAACGCTGTGTGCCGTAGAAGGTGAAAGCGCGGTCATAGCCCTTGCCTCCCCCACAATAGCCTGATGGATTCATGGTGTTGATACCGTTCCGATTCCGTGTCTGCAGGCCGCTGGTGTTGAGCGACGACGAAAGCGTTGGATGGCAATGGAGAGGAGTTTGTTCCCCAATCAGTCAAAGCAGCAGACATGGCTGCCAAAGAAATGGACGGTGAATGCTTGTCGTCGCAGCAAGGCCTGTTCAGGGGGGGCGGGTGAGCCATGCCTTTCTGACAGGTGACAGCCGCCCTGCAGGTCAGTGCGTCACCCGCAACAGCAGAGCCCGGGCCCGGTCCTGCTGCGACAACAAGCTCAGCAGCACCCGCTCCCTGGCTCGCCAGCGCTGACCTTTTTCCACGCGCTGGCGGCAGGGAGTCACCAGCGCGGCCCTGTCAAAAAGAAATTTTGCGGCCGCGTTTAATCTCCTTGCTTGCCAGGGGGGAATGCCGCGTTCGTTCAACAGGGCGTCCGGCCAGTACGACAACAAACGAATACAATGCGCCAGCTGACTGATGCAGGATGCATTCATGAGTCCGCCGGCCTCTATGGCAAGGACGGCAGACTTTATCGCCTGTCCCAGCAGCCTTGAGTGCCCAGGAGAAATGTTCAGTGTTGCCAGCAGTTCATTGAAGTAGCGGATACTCAGCAACAAATGCGATTCAAATCCTGGCAAGCGGCGGGCTGCCAGTTGCAGCTTGTCAAACGCCGACCAGTTTTCCCTTTCGATGAACAAGCCGGCCACGGCCAGCTCAATATCTTTATCATGACAGGGCGCGTCTTCCCGTCCGCCGACCGCACGAGCGCGCAGTCTCGTATAGATGGCCAAGGCCTGTTCCAGATCCTGCTCGCTTCCCTTGAACACGAGAAGCCGCCCGAGTGTCAACTCAATATCCTTGTCATGACAGGGCGTGTTTTCACGTCCGCCGACCGCACGAGCGCGCAGTCTCGTATAAATGGCCAGGGCCTGTTCCAGATCCTGCGCGCTCCCCCTGAACTCAAGAGACCGCCCGATGGACAATTCAATGTCCTTGTCATCACAGGGCGTGCAAGCCTTGCCTCCGGCGGCACGGGTGCGCAGTCTCGTAAAGATAGCCAGGGATTTTTCCAGATGTTTTGCTCCCCCCAGTATCTGCAGGTGCCTGCCAAGGGTGAGTTCTATCTTCTTGTCATTACAGGGCGTGTTTACCCTTCCGCCTGCATGCCAGGTGCGCAGCCTTGTAAAGATCGCCAGGGCCTGTTGCAGATTGTCCGAGCCGCCCATAAGCTCGAGATGTCTGCCGAGAGCCAGCTCAATATCCTTGTCATCACAGGGGGTGTTCGGCCTGCCGCCTGCATGCCAGGCGCGCAGCCGGGTGAAGATATCCAGGGCCTGTTGCAGATTGTCCGGGCCGCCCATGAGCTGGAGATGTCGGCCAAGAGTCAGCTCAATATCCTTGTCACCACAGGAGGTGTCCGGTCCGGCAGCCATCCGGGTGCGCAGCCTTGCAAAGATAGCCAAGGCCTGTTGCAGATGGTCCGGGCCGCCCATGAGCGCAAGATGTCTGCCAAGGGCCAGCTCAATCTCCTTGTCATTACAGGGGGTGTCCGGCCTTCCGCCGGCATGCCAGGTGCGCAGCCGGGTAAAGATATCCAGGGCCTGTTGCAGATGGTCCCAGCCGCCCATGAGCTGGAGATGGCGGCCAAGGGTCAGCTCAATATCCTTGTCACCACAGGAGTTGTCCCGTCCGGCAGTCATCCGGGTGCGCAGCCTTGTAAAGATAGCAAGGGCCTGTTGCAGATTGTCCGCGCCGCCCATGAGCTGGAGATGGCGGCCAAGGGTCAGCTCAATATCCTTGTCATGACAGGGGGTGCCCCGTCCGGCAGCAGCCCGGGTGTGCAGCCGGGTAAAGATCGCCCGGGCCTTTTCCAGATTGTCCGCTCCCCCCATGAGCTGAAGGTGTCTGCCAAGGGTCAGCTCAATATCCTTGTCGTTGCAGGGGATGTTTACCCCTCCGGCGGCCTGGGTGCGCAGTCGGGTATAGATAGCAAGGGACTTTTCCATATTGGCAGTTCCTCCCAGGCGTTGTAAAAGTCTGCCAAGGCTCAGCTCAATCTCCTTGTCATCACAGGGCGTGTTCACCCTTCCGCCAGCCGTCCGGGTGCGAAGCTGGGTCAAGACCGCCCGGGCCTTTTCCAGATGGTCTGTTCCCCCCATGAGCTGAAGCAGCCGCCCAAGGCCCAGGCCGTGTGCCTTGTGATCTTTGTAGGCCACTTTGTGCTTGTCATAAAGGTGTTGCAAAAGTGGCAAGGCTGCATCGAAACAGCCCTTGGCTTGCAAGGCTCTGGCTTTGCTCATCAACAAGCTTTTTTCATATCGCATCCCAGGTTCCAGAGAATCGATAAAAGCAATGCAGGCGTCAGCTTTATCAAGTTGAAACAAGGCTCTGGCTTTTAATTGTGCAATCTGGATCGCGAAGCAAGACTGTGAACCCTGGCTGTTCAACAGCGCTGCCGCTGCCTCCAGAGCACGCTGAGGATGGGTTCGCAGATAGCCGAAAGCCGTGCGAATCTCCTCTTGTGTCAGCGCACTGGCGTCAGTGCCCTGGTATCGGCTCACTTGTCGCGGTGCCCGAGGATGCACCGGATAGTGCTTGCGCGGGTTCAGTGGTCGCTGGCCATAACCTGTGCGCTTTTCCTGGGTGAAAGCGCCTTGTGCGCCGGGAGCACCAGCGGCGGGGTGCCCAGGGTCACCCTGCCTGCCGCGTAAAGAAGGTGCACGATCATAGCCTCCGCGTTTCCCGCAATATCCTGATGGATTCATGGTTTTGACAAGCCTCGTTCCGATGGGCGCTGGCAGGCCACTTGCGCCGGGAATTGACGGGACATTGGACCGCAACGAAAGAAGATCTGTTCAGAAGTTGGTCCAGACTACGGACGCAGGTGTCAGACCCGCCAGGGATGGGGGACCCTGGCGGGACAGGAAGACAGGCACAAGAATGCCTTGCATGTCGGTGACAGCACCAGAGCCGGTCAGTGCGTCAACGCCAACAGCCGGGCCTGGGCCCGGTGCTGTCACGACAGCAAGGTCAGCAGCGCCCGCTCCCTGGCTCGCCAGCGCTGATCTTTTTCCATTCGCTGGCGGCAGGGAGCAATCATGTTGGTCGTATCAAAGAGAAATTTTGCGGCCGCGCGCAATCTCCTTACTTGCCTGGGTTGAATACCTCGTGCGTTCAGCAGGGCGTCCGGCCAGTACGACAACAACCGGATACAATGCGCCAGCTGACTGATGCAGGAGGCATTTATGAGTCCGCCGGCCTCTATGGCAAGGACGGCAGACTTTATCGTCTGTCCCAGAAGCCTTGAGTGCCCGGGAGCGATGTTGGGGGTTGCCAGCAGTTCCCGGAAATAACGAATACTCAGACACAAATGGGGTTCAAATCCTGGAAAAGAACGGGCTTCGAGTCGCAGTTCATCAAACTCTGGCCACATTTCCTTATCGGTAAGAAGGCCTGCCATGGCCACTTCAATATTCTTGTCATTACAGGGCGTGTTTGTGCGGCCTCCGGCGGCCCGGGTGCGCAGTCTCGTGTAGATGGCCCAGGCCTGTTCCAGATCCTGCTCGCGTCCCTTGAGTCGGAGCAGCCACCCGAGCGACAACTCAATGTCCTTGTCATCGCAGGGCGTATTGACCAGTCCACCGGCGGCACGGGTGCGCAGTTGGGTAAAGATAGTCAAGGCCCGCTCCAGATTGTTGGCTCCTCCCCGAAGCTCGATAAGCCGTCCGAGTGACAACTCAATCTCTTTGTCATGACAGGGCGTGCAAGCCTTGCCTCTGGCGGCACGGGTACGCAGCCTCGTATAGATGGCCAGGGCCTGTTCCAGATCCTGCTTACCCCCCTTGAGTTCAAGCAGCCGCCCGATGGACAACTCAATATCCTTGTCATTACAGGGCGTTTTTTCCCGCCCGCCGGCAGCCCGGGAGCGCAGCCTCGTAAAGATAGCCAAGGCCTGTTCCAGATTGTTCACGCCTCCCATGAGCTCAAGATGTCTGCCAAGGGTCAGTTCAATATCCTTGTCATTGCAGGGGGTGTCTGTGCTTCCGGCGGCCGCCTGGCTGCGCAGACTCGTAAAGATAGCCAGGGCCTTGTCCATATTGTCCTCCCCCCCCATAAGCTGGAGATGTCTGCCAAGGGTCAGTTCAATATCCTTGTCATGGCAGGGGGTGTTTGTCCTTCCGCCGGCCGCCCGGGCACGTAGCCTCGTATAGATAGCCAGAGACTTTTCGCTGTTGTCCGCTCCCCCCATGATTTCGAGCAGTCGGCCAAGGGCCAGTTCAATCTCCTTGTCATCACAGGGGACGTTCGCCCTGCCGGCCGCACGGGTGCGCAGCCTTGTAAAGATCGCCAGGGCCTTTTCCAGATTGTCGGCACCGCCCATGAGCTGGAGGTGCCTGCCAAGAGACAGCTCAATATCCTTGTCCTCACAGGGCGTGTTCACCCTTCCGGCAGCCGCCCGGGTGCGTAGCTGAGTAAAGATAGCCAGGGCTTTTGCCAGATTGTCGCAGCCCCCCACCAGCTGGAGATGGCGGCCAAGGGTCAGCTCAATAGCCTTGTCACGACAGGGAATGTTCGCCCGTCCCCCCGCAGCCCGGGTGCGCAGCCTCGTGTAGATGGCCAGGGCCTTGTCGAGATTGTCCGGCCCCCCCCTGATCTGGAAATGTCGGCCAAGGGTCAGCTCAATCTCCTTGTCCTGACAGGCAATGTTGATCCGTCCCCCCGCAGCCTGGCTACGCAGCCTCGTGTAGATAGCCAGGGCTTTTTCCAGATTGTCTGAGCCCCCCATGAGCTCGAGATGCCGGCCAAGGGTGAGTTCAATATCCTTGTCATCACAGGGAAGGTTCACCCGTCCTCCCGCAGCCCGGGTGCGCAGGCTCGTAAAGATAGCCAGGGCCTTTTCCAGATTGTTGGCGTTCCCCATGAGCTGGAGATGGCGGCCAAGGGTCAGCTCAATATCCTTGTCATTACAGGGGGTGTCCGCCCGTCCTCCCGCAGCCCGGGTGCGTAGCTGGGTGAAGACCGCCCGGGCCCTTTCCAGCTTGTCCGTGCCTCCCACCAGCTGAAGATGCCGGCCAAGGCCCAGACCCTGTACCTTGTGATCTTTGTAGGTCACTTTGTGCTTGTCATAAAGGTGTTGGAAAAGTGGCAAGGCTTCATCGAAACAGCCCTTGGCTTGCAAGGCTCTGGCTTTGCTCATCAACAAGCCTTTGTCATGCTGCACGCGCGTTTCAAGGGAGTTGATGAAAGCAATACAGGCGTCAATTTTGCCCAGCTGGAACAATGCCCGCGCTTTCAGCACAAACACAGAAACACAGGCAGAGGGATGTGCACTGTATTTATCCAGCAGAACTTCAGCTGCCGCCAGAGCACGCCAAGGCTTGGTGCGCAGCAGGGCAAAAGCCTGTCTGATGTCGTCTTGTTCCGACGCGCTCCCCCGCCCCGGGTAGCCTTGGGGAGACCTCTGACTCAGCGGTCTGTGTCTATACCTGCTATCCGCTGTCTGGGAGAAATAGCGGCGTTGGCCAGGCACAGAGGTGGCGTGCCCCGGCTGTGGCTGTTTGCCGACCAGGGAGGAGGCACGCTTATAGCCACTGCCTCTCCCACAATACCCTGATGGATTCATGGTGTTGATACCGTTGCGATTCTGTGCCAGAAGGCTCCTGATGGTGAGACAACGGACGCACGCACAGGACTGCAATGGCGAGGCCTTTGTTCGCCAATTGGTCAGGGCAGCAGACACGACCGCCAGAGGAACAAACGATGGATGTCTGTCGCAGCAGGGGCTCTTCCAGGAAGCGGGGCGTGGAAGCAAGGCGGCTCTTGCAGATGAAAGCCTCGCCATCGGTCAGTGCGTCAGCTGATTCCGCCGTCCCCGTGCAGTCTGCTGCCGTGACAGTTGAGCCAGCAGTTCCTGCTCCTTTGCTCGCCAGTGCTGGTCTTTTTCTGTTCGCTGACGGCTGGGAGCAATCATGTCAGCCGTGTCAAAGAGAAATTTCGCAACAGTGCTCAGCCTCCTCACATCTTTGTGTTGAATGCCTCGTTTGTTTAACAGGGCGTCCGGCCAGCACGACAACAAGCGAATACAATGCGCCAGCTGACTGATACAGGAGGCGTTCATGAGTCCGCTGGCCTCCATGGCAAGGACGGTAGACTGTATTGCCTGTCCCAGAAGTCTTGAGTGCCCGGAAGAAATGTTGAGGGTTGCCAGCAGTTCATGGAAGTAACGAATGCTCAGACATAAATGGGGTTCAAATCCTGGAAAAGGTCGGGTTTCGAGTCGCAGTTCATCAAACTCTGGCCACATTGCCCTGTCAACAAGAAGTCTGCCAAGAGCCAGTTCAATCTCCTTGTCATTACAGGGCGTGTTTTCCCGTCCGCCGGCCGCACGCGTGCGCAGCCTCGTGTAGATAGCCAGGGCCTTGTCCATATTGTCCTCTCCCCCCATGATCGCCAGAAGTCTGCCAAGCGCCAGTTCAATCTCCTTGTTATTACAGGGGGTGTTCACCCTTCCGCCGGCATGTAGGGTGCGCAGCCGGGTAAAGATAGCCAAGGCTTTTTCCAGGTTGTTTTTTCCCCCCATGAGCTGGAAATGTTTGCCAAGGGTCAGCTCAAGATCCTTGTCATCACAGGGCGTATTGATCCTTCCGGCAGCGGCACTGGTGCGCAGCCGGGTAAAGATAGCCAGGGCCTGTCGCAGATTGTTCTCTCCCCCCATAAGCTCGAGATGTCTGCCGAGGGCCAGCTCAATCTCCTTGTCAGTACAGGGGGTGTTCGCCCTTCCGCCTGCATGACAGCGGCGCAGCCGGGTAAAGATATCCAGGGCCTGTTGCAGATTGTCCGCGCCGCCCATGAGCTGGAGATGTCGGCCCAGGGCCAGCTCGATATCCTTGTCATTACAGGAGGTGTTCAGCCTTCCGCCTGCATGCCAGGTGCGCAGCCGGGTAAAGATATCCAGGGTCTTTTGCAGATTGTCTGCGCCGCCCATGAGCTGGAGATGTCGGCCCAGGGTCAGCTCAATATCCTTGTTGTCACCGGGGGTTTCCCGTCCGGCAGGCGCCCGGGTGCGAAGCTGGGAAAAGATAGCCAGGGCCTTCTCCATATTGTCTGCTCCCCCCATAAGCTGGAGATGCCGGCCAAGGTTGAGTTCAATATCCTTGTCATGACAGGGTGTGTGTGCCCGTCCGGCCGCCGCCCGGGTACGCAGCCGGATAAAGATGGCCCGGGCCTTTTCCATATTGGTTGTTCCCCCCAGCAGCTGGAGAAGTCTGCCAAGCGCCAGCTCAATATCCTTGTCACCACAGGGGGTGTCCGGCCTGCCGGCAGCAGCCCGGGTGCGCAGCCTTGTAAAGATCGCAAGGGCCTGTTGCAGATTGTCTTCTCCCCCCATGAGCTCGAGATGTCGGCCGAGGGTCAGCTCAATCTCCTTGTCATCACAGGGGGTGTTCACCTTTCCGCCGGCATGTAGGGTGCGCAGCCGGGTAAAGATAGCCAGGGCCTGTTGCAGATTGTCCGCGCCGCCCATGAGTACAAGATGTCGGCCAAGGGTCAGCTCAATATCCTTGTCATTACAAGGGGTGTTGGCACACTGCCCCCCGGTCGCCAGGCTGCGCAGCCTCGTATAGATAGCCAGGGCCTTTTCCATATTGGCAGCTCCCCCCATGCGCTGGAGATGTCGGCCAAGAGTCAGCTCAATATCCTTGTCACCACAGGGGGAGTCCTCCCTTCCGGTAGCTCTCAGGGTGCGCAGCCGGGTAAAGATAGCCAGGGCCTTTTGCAGATTGTCCTCCCCCCCCATGAGTTCGAGATGTCTGCCGAGGGCCAGTTCAATCTCCTTGTCATTACAGGGGGTGTTCACCCTTCCACCTGCATGCCGGGTTCGTAGCCGGGTAAAGATAACCAGGGCCTGTTCCAGCCTGCCTTTTCCCCCCATGGCCTGGAGACATCTGCCGAGGGCCAGTTCAATATTCTTGTCACAACAGGGCGTGTCCATCCGTCCTCCCGCTTCCCGGGTGCGAAGTTGCGTGTAAATGGCCAGAGCCTTGTCCAGATTGTCCGGGCCGCCCATGAGCTGGAGATGTCTGCCAAGGGGCAGCTCAATATCCTTGTCATTACAGGGGATATTTGCCAGGCCCCCGGCCGCCCGGGTGCGTAACCTTGTGTAGATAACCAGAACCTTTTCCATGTTGTCCGGGCCACCCATACACTGGAGAAGCCGCCCAAGGCCCAGGGCGTGAGCCTTGTGATCTTTGTAGGTCGCTATGTGTCTGGCATAAAGATGTTGGAACAGGGGCAAAGCTTTGTTGAAAAAGCCCCTGGATTGCAAAGCTCTGGCTTTGGTCATCAACAAGCTTTTGTCCTTTTGCAAGCGCGTTTCAAGGGAGTCGATGAAAGCAATGCAGTCGTCAGCTTTGTTGAGTTGGAACAAGGCTCTGGCTTTTAATTGTGCAATCTGGACCGCGAAGCAAGACTGTGAACCCTGTCTGTTCAACAGCACCTGGGCTGCCTCCAGAGCACGCTGAGGATGGGGCCGCAGATGGCCGAAAGCCGTGCGAATCTCCTCTTGTGTCAGCGCGCTGGAGGCAGTGCCCTGGTGTCGGCTCACTTGTCGCGGCGCCTGAGGATGCACTGGATAGTGTTGGCGTTGGTTCAGCGGTCGCTGGCCATGACCTTGGCGCTTTGCCTGGGTGACAGTACCTTGTGCGCCGGGAGCACCAGCGGCGGGGCGCCCAGGTTCACCCTGCCTGCCGCATAAAGAAGGTGCACGATCATAGCCTCCGCGTCTCCCGCAATATCCTGATGAATTCATGGTTTTGACAAGCCTCGTTCCGATAGGTGCTGGCAGGCCACTTGGGCCGGGAATTGACGGAGCATGGGACCGCAACAAAGAAGAATCTGTTCATAAGTTTGTCCAGGTTGCGGACGCAGGTGTCAGACCCGCCAGGGAGGGGGGACCCTTGCGCGACCTGGAGACAGGGAAAAGAATGCCTTTCATATCGGTGACAGCACCAGGACCGGTGAGTGCGTCAACGCACACAGCAGCTCTTGAGCCCTGTGCTGCTACGACAGCAAGGCCAGCAGGGCCCGTTCCTCGGCTCGCCAGCGCTCATTTTTTTCCTTTCGCTGACGCCAGGGGGCAATCTCGTCGGCCGTATCAAAGAGAAAGCTTGCTGCGGCGGCACATTTGCTCACATCTTGCGGTTGAAGGCCTCGTTTTTGCAGCAGCAGGTCCGGCCAGTACGACAACAAACGAATAGAGTGCGCCAGCTGACTGATGCAGGAGGCATTCATGAATCCGCCGGCCTCTATGGCAAGCACGGCAAACTTTATCGCCTTTCCCAGAAGTCCTGAGTGCCCAGGCGCAATCTTGAGGGTTCCCCCCAGTTCCCGGAAGTAACGAATACTCAGACACAAATGCGGTTCAAAGCCTGGAAAAAGGCGGGCTTCGAGTTGCAGTTCATCAAACTGCGGCCACATTTGCCTGTCAACAAGAAGACCCGCCCAGGCCAGCTCAATATCTTTGTCCTGGCAGGGCGTGTTTTTCCGTCCGCCGGCCGCCCGGGTGCGCAGCCGCGTAAAGATGGTCAAGGCCTGTTCCAGATCCTGCTCAGCTCCCCTGAGCTCAAGCAGCCGCCCGATGGCCAACTCAATGTCCTTGTCATCACAGGGCGTATTGACCTTGCCTGCTGCGGCACGGGTGCGCAGCCGGGTAAAGATAGCCAGAGCTTTGTCCAGATTGCTCCTTCCCCCCATGAGCTGGAGATGGCGGCCAAGGGTGAGTTCAATATCCTTGTCGTTGCAGGGGGTGTCTGTCCTTCCGCCGGCAACACGGGTGCGCAGCCTCGTAAAGATAGCCAGGGCCTTCTTCAGATTGCTTGTTCCTCCCATAAGCTGGAGGACTCTGCCGAGGGCCAGCTCAATCTCCTTGTCATGACAGGGGGTGTTTACCTTTCCGGCAGCATGGCTGGTACGCAGCCGGGTAAAGATCGCCAAGGCCTCCCTGTGGCCTGCTCCGCCCATAAGCTGGAGATGTCTGCCAAGGGCCAGTTCAATGTCCTTGTCATTGCAGGGGGTGTTTGCCCGGCCGCCGGCCGCCTGGGTACGCAGCCGGCGAAAGATAGCCTGGGCCTTTTCCAGATTGGCTTCTCCTCCCAGGAGCTGGAGGAGTCTGCCAAGAGTCAGCTCAATATCCTTGTCATTACACGGGGTGTCAGCCTTGCCTCCGGCTGCCCGGGTGCGCATTCGGGTAAAGATAGCCAGAGCCTGTTGCAGATTGTCCTCTCCCCCCATGAGCTCGAGATGTCTGCCGAGGCTCAGCTCAACCTCCTTGTCATTACAAGGGGTGTTTCCGCCTGCATGCCAAATGCGAAGGCGGGTAAAGATATCCAGGGCCTGTTGCATATTGTCCAGGCCGCCCATGAGCTGGAGATGTCGACCAAGGCTCAGCTCAATCTCCTTGTCACCACAGGGGGTGTTCTGCCTTCCGCCTGCATGCCAGGTGCGCAGCCTTGTAAAGACCGCCCGGGCCTGTTGCAGATTGGCCGGGCCGCCCATGAGTGCAAGATGGCGGCCAAGGGTCAGCTCAATATCCTTGTCATCACAGGGCGTGTTTTCCCTTCCGGCAGCCGCCCGGGTGCGCAGCCGGGTAAAAATCGTCAGGGCTTGTTGCAGATTGTCATCTCCCCCCATGAGCTGGAGAAGCCGTCCCAGGCCCAGGCCGTGTGCCTTGTGATCTTTGTAGGCCACCTGGTGTCTGACATAAAGATGTTGAAAAAGTGGCAAAGCTTCGTTGAAAAAGCCCCTGGTTTGTAAAGCTCTGGCTTTGGTCATCAACAGGGTTTTGTCATTGTGCGTTCTCGTGTCAAGGGAGTTGATGAAAGCAATGCAGTCGTCAATTTTTCCCAGCTGGAACAATGCTCTGGCTTTTAACTGACACACTGAGACACACAGGGAGGGAGCTGCACGGTACTTATCCAACAGAACTTCAGCAGCATCCAGAGATTGCCAAGGATTGGTACGCAGCAGTCTGAAAGCTTTGGTAATGTCCTCTGGTTCCGGTGCCCGAGCCTGCCTTGGGTAGTGTTGGGGCGACCTGCGGCTCAGCGGCCGCCGTCTATAACCACTATCCGCCCCCTGGGAGAAACAGTGTGGTTGGCCAGAAGCAGAGGTGGAGTGCCCCGGCTGAGGCTGTTTGCCGCGCAAGGAGAAGCTACGGCCGTAGCCTCTGCCTCTCCCACAATACCCTGATGGATTCATCGTTTTGATACCGTTGTGATTGTGTGTCAGCAGGCCGCAGCTGTCCAAAGGCGTCAAGCGCATTGGAATGCAATGGTGGGGATTTTGTTCAGAAAATGGTCAGAGCAGCAGACATGGCCGCCACAGGAACTGCCGATGAATGCTTGTCGTCGCAGCAGGGCCTGTCCAAAGAAACAGAGAACGCAAGCAAGGCTTTTCTGGCACAAGGCTTTTCTGGCACAAGGCTTTTCAGGCACAAGGCTTTTCTGGCACAAGGCTTTTCTGGCACAAGGCTTTTCAGGTCTGGCACAAGGCTTTTCAGGCACAAGGCTTTTCAGGCAGATGAAAGCGTCAGCACCGGTCAGTGCCTCAACGGATACGTCTTCTCTCGTGCCGTCTGGTGCCGCGACAGCAAGGTACGCAGTTCCTTCTCCCGGGCGCGCCAGCACTGGTCTTTCTCCTGTCGCTGACGGCAAGGGTCGATCTTGTTGGCCGTAGCAAAGAGGAATTTTGCTGCGTTGCCTAATCTTCTCACTGCCTCATGTTGAATGCCGCGTTCGCTCAACAGGGCGTCCGGCCAGCATGACAACAAACGAATACAATGCGCCAGCTGACTGATGCAGGAAGCATTCATGAACCCGCTTTCCTCCAGCGCAAGGACGGCAGAACGCATCGCTTTTCCCAGAAGCTTTGAGTGTGCGGGACGCAGGCTCCCTGTCTCCAGAAGCTCACGCAGGAAACGGACGCTCAGACACAAATGGGGTTCAAATCCAGGGAAACGCCGGGCCTCGAGTCGCAGTTCATCAAACGCTGGCCAGCTCCCCCTCTCGATGGCCAGGGAGGCCAAAGCCAGTTCAATTTCCTTGTCATTACAGGGTGTGTTTTCCCGCCCGCCGGCGGCCCGGACACGTAGCCTGGTAAAAATAGTCAAGGCCTGTTCCAGATTATGCTCGCCCCCTGTGAGCTGGAGAAGCCGCCCAAGTGACAACTCAATATCTTTGTCATGACAGGGCGTGCTTTCCCGCCCGCCGGCGGCCCGGACACGTAGCCTGGTAAAAATGGTCAAGGCCTGCTCCAGATCCTGCTTACCCCCTTTGAGCTGGAGAAGCCGTCCAAGAGACAGCTCAATTTCCTTGTCATCACAGGGGCTATTCACCCGTCCTCCGGCAGCCCGGGTGCGCAGCCTTGTAAAGATAGCCAGCGCCTGTTCCAGATTATGCTCGCCTCCTTTGAGCTGGAGACACCGCCCGAGGGACAACTCAATTTCCTTGTCATCACAGGGGGTATTCACCCGTCCTCCGGCGTGCCGGGTGCGCAGCCTTGTAAAGATCGCCCGGGCCTGTTCCAGATTATGCTCGCCCCCCTGGAGCTGGAGAAGCCGCCCGAGGGACAACTCAATTTCCTTGTCATCACAGGGGCTATTCACCCGTCCTCCGGCGTGCCGGGTGCGCAGCCTTGTAAAGACCGCCCGGGCCTGTTCCAGATTATGCTTGCCTCCCCGCAGCATGAGGTGCCGCCCGAGGCACAACTCAATTTCCTTGTCATCACAAGACGTATCAAGCCTTCCGGCGGCCCGGGCGCGCAGTTGGGTAAAGATGGTCAGAGCCTGTTCCAGATTGTCCGCTCCACCCTTGAGCTCAAGATATCTGGCGAGGGTCAACTCAATATCCTTGTCGTCACAGGGGGCGGGGTTCTGCGCACCGAGTGCCTGCGCACGCAGCCGGGTGACTATAGCCAAGCCCTTGTCCAGATTGTCGGCTCCTCCCATCAGCTGCAAATGCCTGCCAAGGGCCAGCTCAATCTCCTTGTCATTACAGGGGGTGTTCATTCGCCCTCCCGCCCTCGAGCTGCGCAGCCGGGTAAAGACCGCCAGGGCCTTTTCCAGATGGTCTTCTCCTCCCATTATCTGGAAAAGTCGGCCAAGAGCCAGCTCGATATCCTTGTCATCACAGGGCGTGTGCACCCTTCCGCCAGCGGCCTGGGTACGCAGTCGGGTAAAGATAGCCAGGGCCTTGTCCTGATTGTCCGAACCGCCCATGAGCTGGAGAAGTCTGCCAAGAGCCAGCTCAATATCCTTGTCATAACTGGGAGTGTTTGCCTGTCCAGAGGTTGCCCGGGCGCGCAATCTGGTGTAGATGGTCAAGGCCTTGTCGAGATTGTCTGCTCCGCCCATGAGCTGGAAGTGTCTGCCAAGGGCCAGCTCAATATGCTTGTCATGACAAGGCGTGTTTGCCTGTCCGGCGGCCGCCTGGGTGCGCAACCGGGTAAAGATGGCCAGGGCCTGGTCCATATTGTCCGCGCCCCCCATGGTCTGGAGAAGCAGGCCAAGGGCCAGCTCAATTTCTTTGTCGTTACAGGCAGTGTTGATCCGTCCCCCCGCACGCAAGGCGCGCAGCCGGGTAAAGATAGCCAGCGCTTTTTCCAGATTGCCAGCTCCCCCCATGAGCTGGAAATGTCGGCCAAGGGTCAGTTCAATAACCTTGTCATTGGAAGGGGTGTTTATACACTGCCCCCCGGTTGCCAGGGTACGCAGCCTCGTATAGATAGCCAGGCCCTTGTTCAGATTGTCCGCTCCCCCCATGATCTGGAAAAGTCGGCCAAGGGCCAGCTCAATCTCTTTGTCATTACAGGGCGTGTTTTCCCGCCCTCCGGCGTGCCGGGTGCGCAGCCGGGTAAAAATAGCCCGGGCCTTTTCTATATTTTCTGCTCCCCCCATGACCTGGAGATGTCTGCCAAGGGTGAGCTCAACAGCCTTGTCAGTGCAGGGGGTGTTGGGTCTTCCGGCCGCAGCCTGGGTGCGCAGCCGGGTAAAGATAGCCAGGGCCTTTTCCATATTGACTGCTCCGCCCATGAGCTGGAGATGTCGGCCAAGGGTCAGCTCAATCTCCCTGTCATTACAGGGGGTGTGCATGCGTCCCCCCGCACGCCAGGCGCGCAGTCGGGTGAGGATAGCCAGGGCCTGCTTGTGGCTTTTCGCGTCCCCCATGAGCTGGAGATGTCTGGCAAGGGTCAGCTCAATATCCTTGTCATAGCAGAGGCTGTTGGTCTTTCCGGCAGCGGCCAGGCGGTGCAACCGGGTAAAGATGGCCAGAGCCTTTTCCAGATTGTCTTTTCCTCCCATGACCTGGAGATGTCTGCCAAGGGTCAGCTCAACATCCTTGTCATCGCAGGGGGTGTTTATACTTCCCCCCGCACGCCGGGTGCGCAGCCGGGTAAAGATAGCAAGGGCTTTTTCCATATTGTCTGAGCCACCCAGGTGCTGGAGAAGCCGCCCAAGGCCCAGGGCGTGTGACTTGTGATCTTTGTAGGCCACTATGGGCCTGGCATAAAGGTGTTGGAAAAGCGGCAAGGCTTCATGGAAACAGCCCTTGTCTTGTAAGGCCCGGGCTTTGGTCATCAACACGCCTTTGTCATTCTGTACGCGCGTTTCAAGGGCGTTGATGAAAGCAATGCAGTCGTCAATTTTGCCCAGCTGAAGCAAGGCCCTCGCTTTTAACTGGAATATGCTGACACACAGGCAGGGATGTGCACTGTATGTATCCAACAGAACTTCAGCGGCCTCCAGAGCCTGCCCAGGATGGGTGCGCAACAAGCTGAAAGCCGCTCCAATGTTGTTTGGTTGCGGTGTGCAAGCCTGGCATGGGCAGTGTTGGGGGGGGCGTTGCATCAGCGTTCGCTGTCCATGACCGCTACTGTCCTGCTGCGTAAAAGAACCTGTTCTGCCAGGGGCACCTGCGGCGGGGCGCCCGGGCTGGCTTTGGCTGCCGCGCACAGGGGAGGTACGGCCATAGCTCCGGTTGCTCCCGTAATATCCTGATGGATTCATTGTGTTGACAAGCCTCGTGTCTGGTGGCGTCAGCAGGCAGCTCGCGCAGAGAGCCAATGGGGTGTTGGAGCGCAATAGAGAAGAATTTGTTCCGGGATTTGTCACAGCTGCGGATACAGCTGTCAGACCTGCTGAAAATGGATGCCGGCTTGCGTCGAGCATGTCCAAAGAGGCCGGGAGAAAAAGCAATGCCTCATCCTGCAAACGACAGAGCCAACACAGGTCAGTGCGTCAGCGCAAACAGCCGGACCTGGGGCGACGACAGCAAGGCCAGCAGGGCTCGCTCCCTGGCTCGCCAGCGCTGATCTTTTTCCATGCGCTGACGGAAGGGAACAGTCTGGTTGGCCAGACCAAAGAGGAATTTTGCTGCGGCGGCAAATTTCCTCACATCTTTCGCTTGAATGCCCCGGTTGTGCAGCAGGACGTCCGGCCAGCATGACAACAAGCGAATACAATGCGCCAGCTGACTGACGCAGGAGGCATTCGTGAATCCGCTTTCCTCCATCGCAAGGACGGCAGAACGCATCGCTTTCCCCCGAAGCCTTGCCTGTGCGCAAGGCATGCGCGTTGTCTCCAGAAGCTCACGCAAGAAACGGACACTCAGACATAAATGGGGTTCAAATCCCGGGAAGTGCCGGGCTTCGAGTCGCAGTTCATCAAACGCTGGCCAGCTTCCCCTCTCGATGGCCAGGGAGGCCAAAGCCAGCTCAATCTCCTTGTCATCACAGGGCGTGTTTTCCCGCCCCCCGGCCGCCCGGGTGCGCAACCGGGTAAAAATAGCCAGGGCCCTTTCCAGATTGGCAGTTCCCCCCATGAGCTCGAGAAGTCGGCCAAGGGCCAGGCCATGTGCCTTGTGATCTTGTAGGTCACCTGGTGCTTGACATAAAGATGTTGGAACAGCGCCAAAGCTTCACTGAACCCCCCCTGGATTGTAAAGCTCTGCCTTTGGCCATCAACAAGCCTTTGTCATGCTGCAGGCGCGTTTCAAGGGAGTTGATGAAAGCAATACAGTCGTCAATTTTGCCCAGCTGGAACAATGCCCGCGCTTTTAACACAAACACAGGGACGTAGGGGGAGGGATGGGCACTGTATTTATCCAGCAGGACTTCAGCTGCATCCAGAGCATCTCCTGGATTGGTGCGCAGCAGGCTGAAAGCTTTTTCAAGGTCGTCTGGTACCCGTGCGTGAGCCTGTCCCGGGCTGTGTCGCCAGGACCTTTGGCTCAGCTGTTGCTGGCGATAACCTCGCCCCTCCCCCTGGACGAAAACGTTTCGTTGGCACAGCGCAGCGGCGGAGGGCTCCAGCCGGCCCATGCCGGGTAAGGCGAAGGCAGGGTCGCAGCCCCTGCCTCTCCCACAATATCCTGATGGATTCATAGTGTTGATACCCTTGATGATTGTGTCAGCAGGCCGCAGCTGTTGAAAGGCGACAAGCGCATTGGAGTGCCATGCCGGCGATTGTGTTCAGAAAATGGTCAGTGCAGCAGACATGGCCGCCCCAGCAACTGCCGATGAATGCTTGTCGTCGCAGCAGGGCTTTTCTTGCAGATGAAAGCGTCAACACCGGTCAGAACCTCAACGGATGCTTGTTCCCTCGTGCAGTCTCTGGTGCCGCGACAGCAAGGTTTGCAGTTCCTGCTCCCTGGTTCGCCAGCACTGGTCTTTCTCCAGTCGCTGTCGGCAAGGGTCAATCTTGTTGGCCATAGCAAAGAGAAAATTGGCTGCGGTGCTTAATCCCCTCACTTTCTTGTGTTGCATGCCGCGTTCGCGCAACAGGGCGTCCGGCCAGCATGACAGCAACCGCATACAATGTGCCAGCTGACTGATGCAGGAGGCATTCATGAACCCGCTTTCCTCCATCGCAAGGACGGCAGAACGTATCGCTTTCCCCAGAAGCCTTGCCTGTGCGCAAGACATGCTCTCTGCTGTCTCCAGCAGTTCACGCCAGTAACGCAGACTCGTACACAAATGGGGTTCAAATCCCGGAAAGCGCCGGGCTTCGAGTCGCAGTTCATCAAACGCTGGCCAGTTTCCCCTCTCGATAGCCAGGGAGGCCAAAGCCAGCTCAATCTCCTTGTCATTACAGGGCGTGTTTTCCCGCTCGCCGGCGGCCCGGGTGCGCAGCCTTGTAAAGATAGCCTGGGCCTGTTCCAGATTGTTCTCACCCCCCATAAGCTCGAGGTGTCTGCCAAGGGCCAATTCAATCTCCTTGTCATTACAGGCAGTGTTTGTTCTTCCGGCAGCCCAGGTGCGTAGCCGGGTAAAAATCGCCAGGGCCTGTTGCAGTTTGTCCGAGCCGCCCATGAGTTCGAGATGTCTGCCAAGGGCCAATTCAATATCCTTGTCATTACAGGGCGTGTTTGTTCTTCCGGCCGCCGCCCGGGTGCGCAGCCTTGTAAAGATAGCCAGGGCCTGTTGCAGATTGTCATTTCCCCCCATGAGCTGGAGAAGTCTGCCAAGGGCCAGCTCAATCTCCTTGTCATGGCAGGGGGTGTTCATCTTTCCGGCGGCATGGCGGCTGCGCAGCCGGGTAAAGATCGTCAAGGCCTTCTTCAGGTTGTCTGCTCCCCCCATGAGCTGGAGATGTCGGCCAAGAGACAGCTCAATATCCTTGTCATTACAGGGGGTGTTTTCCCGTCCGGCGGCAGCCTGGGTGCGCAGCCGGATAAAGATAGCCAGAGCCTTTTCCCTATTGGCTGTTCCTCCCAGGCGCTGGAAATGTCTGCCAAGAGTCAGCTCAATATCCTTGTCACCACAGGGGGTGTCTTCCCTTCCGGCAGCCATCCGGGTGCGCAGCCGGGTAAAGATAGCCAGGGCCTGTTGCAGATTGTCCTCGCCTCCCATGCGCTCGAGATGTCTGCCGAGGGCCAGCTCAATGTCCTTGTCATTACAGGGAGTGTTCATCTGCCCGGCTGCACTCCATGTGCGCAGCCTTGTAAAGATAGTCAGGGCCTTTTGCAGATTGTCCGGGCCGCCCAGGAGCTGGAAATGTCTGCCAAGAGTCAGCTCAATATCCTTGTCACCACAAGGGGCGTCCAGCTTTCCGCCAGCAGCCCGGGTGCGTAGTCTCGTAAAGATAGCCTCGGCTTTTTCCAGATGTTGTGCTCCCCCCAGTATCTGCAGGTGCCTGCCAAGGGTCAGTTCTATCTCCTTGTCATTACAGGGCGTGTCTACCCTGCCGCCGGCGGCCCGGCTGCGCAGGCGGGTGAAGATAGCCAAGGCCTGTTGCAGATTGTCCTCTCCCCTCATGAGCTGGAGAAGTATGCCGAGGGCCAGCTCAATATCCTTGTCATTACAGGGGGTGTTCACCCTGCCGCCGGCATGCAAGGTACGCAGGCGGGTAAAGATATCCAGGGCCTGTTGCAGATTGTCCGCGCCTCCCATGATCTGGAGATGCCTGCCAAGGGTCAGCTCAATGTTCTTGTCATCACAGGGGGTGTCCACCCGCCCGCCAGCAGCCCGGGTGCGCAGGTGCGTAAAGATAGCCATGGCCTTTTCCATATTGTCAGCTCCCCCCATGAGCTGAAGGTGTCTGCCAAGGGTGAGTTCAATCCCCTTGTCGTTACAGGGAGTGTTGGCCCTTCCGCCGGCCGCCTGGGTACGCAGCCGGGTATAGATAGTCAAGGCCTTTTCCATATTGGAAGCTCCTCCCAGGAGTTGGAAAAGTCTGCCAAGGCTCAGCTCAATCTCCTTGTCATCACAGGGCATGTTCTCCTTTCCGCCAGCCGTCCGGGTGCGCAGCTGGGTAAAGATAGCCAGGGCTTTTTCCAGATTATCCTTTCCCCCTCGCCTCTGAAAATGCCGACCAAGAGCCAGACCGTGCGCCTTGTTATCTTTGTAGCCCACCCGGTAATTGACATAAAGGTGTTGGAAAAGTGGCAAGGCCTCATCGACACTGCCCTTGGCTTGCAAGGCCCTGGCTTTGTTCAGCAACAAGCTTTTTTCATTTTGCATCCTTGGCCCCAGGGAATTGATGAAGGCAATGCAGTCGTCAGTTTTGTTGAGTTGAAACAAGGCTCTGGCTTTTAATCGTGCAATCTGGATAGCGAAGCAAGACTGTGAACCCTGTCTGTACAATAAAGCTTGGGCTGCCTCCAGAGCACGCTGGGGATGGGTTCGCAGATAGCCGAAAGCCGTGTGAATCTCCTCTTGTGTCAGCGCACTGGTGTCGGCGTCCTGGTGTCGGCTCACTTGTAGCGACGTCTGAGGAGACACCGGATACTGTTTGCGTTGGTTCAGCGGTCGCTGCCCATAATCTCTGCACTCTTCCTGGGTGGAAGCACCTTGTGCGCCGGGAGTACCAGCGGCGGGGCATCCAGGGTAACCCTGCCTGCCGTGTACAGACGGTGCGCGATCACACCCCTCGCGTCTCCCGCAATATCCTGATGGACTCATGTGACAAGCCTCGTTTCTGTGGGCGCCGGCAGGCTGCTTGCGCCGGGAATTGACGGGGCATTGGACCGCGATAAAGAAGAATCTGTTCAGAAATTGGTCCAGGCTGCGGACGCAGGCGTCAGACTCGCTGACAATGGGGTACCCCTGCGGGACAGGGATACAGGGACAGGAAGGCCTTTCATGTCGGTGACAGCACCAGGGCCGGTCAGTGCGTCTACGCAAACAGCCGGGCCTGGGCCCTGTGCTGCTACGACAGCAAGGCAGCAGTTCCTGCTCCCGGGTTCGCCGGTGCTGATCTTTATTCAGCGCGAGCCGGCAGGGGGAATCTCATGGGCCATGGCAAACAGAAATTTTGCTGCGGTGAAGAAGTGGCTCACATCTTTGGGGTGAAGGCCTCGTTTGTGTAACAGGACCTGCGGCCAACCCGACAGCAAACGTACACAGTGGGCCAGCTGGCTGACGCAGGAGGCATTCATGAATCCGCTGGCCTCTACCGCAAGAACGGCAGATAGCACCGCTTTCCCGAGGAGTCTGGAGTCTGAGGCCGACATACTCACTGTCGCCAGAAGGCTTCTGAAGTACCGGATACTCGAACGCAAATGCGGCTCAAATCCAGGGAAGTGGTGGGCTGCGAGGCACCGCTCATCAAACGCTGTCCACATTCCCATCCCAGAGAAAAAGCCAGCCAGATGCAGCTCAAGTTCCGGGTCATCACCGGGGGTATTTCTCTGCCTTCCGGCCGCCCGGGTGCGTAGCGGGGTAAAGGTAGCCAGGGCCTTTCCAGGTTGTCAGGGACTCCCATCAGCTGGAGAAGCCGCCCAAGGCCCAGAGCATGCACTTGGTGGTCTTTGTCGATCACTCTGTGCCCCAGTGCGCGGCAAGCCCCGTCCTTCAGGGCGGGGAAGGATGTCAATCCTGTTGCTGTGCAAGGCTGATGCACGGCCATAACCCCCGCATCGCCAGGATGTCTGGATGGATTCATCGTCTTGATACCCCTTGGGTTCCGGTTCTGTGCCCGCAGCGGGCGTTGAGGGACATCGCAGGTGTTGGATGGCAATGGCCAGGATTTGTTGGGAAGTTGGTCAGGGCAGCAGGCATGGTCGTCAGAGGGTCTGCCGATGGACGTTTGCTGCCGTAGCAGGGCCTGTCCCAGGAAGCTGGGATACAAAGCAATGCCGTTCCCGTAGGTGACAGCACCAACAGGTATCAGTCCCGCAAGTGCGGCTGCAGATTTTGTGCAGTACCCCGCTGCGACAGCAAGGCCAGCAGTGCCTGCTCTTTTGCTCGCCAGTGTTGATTTTTTTCCATCAGCTGGCGGCAGGGCGCGAGCTCATCGGCCGTATCAAAGAGAAAGGCTGCCGCCATGCTGATTCTCCTTGCTTCTTGCTGTTGAATGCCGCGCTTGTGCAACAGGGAATCTGGCCAGTACGACAACAAACGAAGACAATGCGCCAGCTGACTGAGGCAGGAGGCATTCATGAGCCCGGCGATTTCCATGGCACGGACGGCAGACTTTATCGCCAGTCCCAGCAGCCTTGAGTGTTCAGGGGAAATGTTCGGGGCTACCAGCAGTTCACTGAAGTAACGAACACTCAGACACAAAGGTGGTTCAAATCCTGGGAAAGGGCGGGCTTCGAGTTGCAGTTCATCAAACTCTGGCCACATTTGCCGGGCAACAAGAAGACTTGCCAAAGCCAGTTCGATGTCCTTGTCCTTACAGGAAATGTGTGGATTGCCTCCGGCTGCCCGGATGCGCAGCCGGATGTAGATGGCCCTCACCTTCTCCAGATTGTGCGGGCCGCCCTTGAGTTGGAGCAGCCGCCCCAGGGCCAGCTCAATGGCCTTGTCATCGCAGGGCGTATCAACCTGGCCTCCGGCGGCCTGGGTGCGCAGTCGGGTAAAAATAGTCAAGGCCTGTTCCAGATTGTCGGCTCCTCCCATCAACTCGAGATGCCTGCCAAGGGCCAGTTCAATATCCTTGTCATTACAGGGGGTGTTCACCCGTCCTCCAGCCGCCCGGGCGCGCAGCCTCGTACAGATAGCCAGGGCCTTTTCCAGATTGTCCGAGCCACCCATGATCTGGAGATGTCTGCCCAGTGCCAGCTCAATATCCTTGTCATCACAGGGGGTGTT
>MKWU01001773.1_pt1 | contig 35585 bp, 30 predicted proteins | sample 809101 | NCBI WGS metagenome assembly MKWU01 (sample SAMN05860141, study PRJNA318959) | sponge metagenome | host: Aplysina aerophoba | place: Slovenia: Piran, Adriatic Sea, Gulf of Piran | collected 2013-05-07
TGGCCGGCGATTCCATCAATAGCTACTTCGCCTTCGAGAGCGGGGTGGCCGGCTTTTTTGATTCGCGGAAATACGTCGATGGTGGGGGTGCGCGGATGGGCATGGAGATTGAGGGCAGTGAAGGGATTATCGCGCTGCGCGGCGGTGGCAGTGGCCCGGCCATGCTCTATCCGCATCCGGTGTTTGATCCAACCGATGCGGGCCAGCAGTGGGTTCCCTTAGACGAGGTGGCGGACGAAGCGTTGAGTACGGGCAACGATCTGGCGGTCGCCGATTTGATTGACGCGGCCGAAGCCGACCGCGAGCCGCTGTCGAGCGCGCGCGATGCAGTGGCGGCCTTGGAGATGATTTTAGGGGCTTACGAGGCGGAGATTACTGGGGGACGGGTGGAGTTTCCCATGCAGCGGCGAGAGCATCCGTTGGTCGTTTGGCGGGAGGGGCGGTAAGGCGGTCGAGTTGTGGGGACGAACCGGCCCGAGCGTCTGGTTTATAGGTTGACTCAGTGGCCTGAATTTGTTCTATTGATTACTTCTCTGGCACACTTGTGCAAAACTTGCGGTAAGTGCGCTAGATTTTACCTCACCTCTAGCACGTTACAGGAGGCACTCATGCACACTGAGAGGAGGAAGTGGCCGGTGGCCCTAGGCGCGGCGCTGTTTTGCGCCTTGCTCGCCCTGCCGGCGTTTGCTGGCAACGGCAAGATTGCCGGTGTAGTACAAGATGATTCCGGGCAGGCATTGCCCGGGGCCAATGTGTTCGCCGAAGTAGGCGGAGAGCGGGTCGGCACTACAGCCGACGATAAGGGACGCTACTTTTTGCTCAATATCCCCCCCGGCGCGTACTCAGTCGAAGCTAGTTACATAGGGCACCAAACGGTGCGCCAGACCCAGATTGAGGTCCGCTTGGACCTGACGACGACGGTCGATTTCGCGCTTCAGACCGAGGCGATTGAAGGCGAGGCTATAACGGTGGTTGCCGAGGCACCGCTGGTCGAGCGCTCGCTGACGACCAGCCGGGCGACGATCGGCCGCGCCGAGCTCAACAACACCATGCCGGTGGCCGATTTGCAGGACTTGATTAACACGACGCCGAGCGTGTTTCGCGGCTATATCCGCGGCGGGCGCAAGGCCGAGGCCAAAGTGCTCGTCGATGGGATCGATGTGTCGGATACGTATTTCCGCGCCGGTGAAGGCCTGGTCACTTGGAATCCCTATGTAGATGTCAATCGCACCTCGGACGGCGAGTTCACCGCGGTCGGCGTCAACGCCAGCAACGTGCAGTCGCTGGACATTATCGCCGGGACCTTCAACGCCGAGTACGACGCGGCTAGCGCTGGTATCGTCAATGTAGTTACGCGCGAAGGCGGCGATGAGTTAGAGGGGCGGCTGTTTGTCCGTCGCGGCGTTGGCGGCTACAAGAATGCCGGGCCGGATGTCTATGAGGCGCAGGTCAAGCGCCAAGATGGCTCTCTTTCCGATACGACCTATTTCGACCGCTATATACAATCGCGCGACGCCTTGCTAGCCTCCGAAGACGAGGCCGGCAAGGCCAAGGCCGAAAAATACTACATTTTCGACCTCGAGGACGTTACCTATGGCGACAATCCCTCCACTGAGATGGAGCTTTCGCTGGGTGGCAAAGTGTTGCCGCGCACCCATTTCTACTTGACCACGCGCTATCTCAACGACGAGGGACTTTTCCCCAACATGCTCAACCGTTCGCAGCGCTATTCGCTCAAGCTGACGAATCGGCTCAGCCAGAATGTCAAGCTGACCGGCAATGTCATGATTGACGACGGCGGCGAGTTGGGAGGTTGGGTCAATCGCAACTTCAGTGGTCGCTATGCCTATTTCCCCGAGGGAGCCTTGGGTAACAAGAAGTTGGGGACGATGGCCTATCTGGGGATGAGTCACTCGCTTTCTAACAACACCTTCTACGAGATCAAGCTCTCGCAGGTTACGCGCTCGAGCAAGTTCGGCTACTCCGACGACAACGGCGACGGCGTCGTCGGTGCCGACGAGAGCGGCGACTTTATCTTCATCGACAGTGCCGAAGAGTCGGAAAAGTACCTAGGCGTTGACGGCTCTGGAGCCGATGCCGACGGCAACTTTACCTTTTTTACCACCAACCCCGGCAATTCGCGCAACTTCGATCTGCCCTTTGGCGACAATCAGTACCGTTTGGCGCAGGCGGGCTTCTACTTTGAGGAGCTCAACCGCGACGTGATGCAGCTCAAGGCCGACATCACCCATCAGTACAACTACCACCACCAGCTCAAGGCCGGCCTGCTGTTCCGCAGCCACACGGTCTCGAAGCTCATGCAGCGGACGCAGATTACGGTGGGCTATTCCAACCTGCCGTACGAGATTTCCGAATACGAGCGCAGCCCGAGCGAACTGGCCTTGTACGTGCAAGACAAAATTGAGTACGAGGGCATCATCCTAAACGCCGGCTTGCGGCTCGACAGCTTCAACGCGGACGCCGAGCAACTCGCCGATTTTTTTCGCCCGTCCGAAGAGGGCGAATACACCTATGAAGGTGGCCAGACCCACACCTACCGCACCCCGATTCGCAGTGGGGAGGTTGAGACGCGCTGGTACTTGCAGCCGAGGCTAGGGATTTCGCATCCGATCAGCGAGCAGGCCGCCATGCACTACTCGTGGGGCAAGTTCTACTCGGCGCCGTCGTTTTCGTACCTCTACGAGGACTACGACAGCTTCACCAACCCAGCGTGGCCGAACGTGCCCGATGTCGAGGCGGACCCGACGACGGCCACCGCGTACGAGATGGGCCTGCAGTACAGCTTTGCGCCCGAGTACTTGTTCGACGTCACGGCCTATTACCGCGACATCGAAAACTACGGGCGGCTCGGCTTTACCATCAGCCCAGCCGACGCTGGCTTTGCCACCTACAGTATCAATACCAGCGGCGGGTACGCCGACAGCCGAGGCATTGAGTTTGGAGTGGAGCGCCGGTCGCAGAGCAAGATCAATGGTCGCGTCAACTACGCGTACAGCTATGTCAAGGCATCGCGCAACGGCAACAACTCGACGCCTTTCCCGGACAAAAGATCGTTTTCGGTCAACGCCCCAGCCGATGCCCAAGCCTTGGACACGGCGCTGGCCAACAAGGAGCGGTTCAACACGTACGAGGCCAATGTCAACGGCGGTGGCAATCCGCTGATCTCCGGCTACGACCGGGCCCACCGCCTCGCCGTCACCCTGTTGGCCGAGTTGCCAGCAGAGGTTGGCTTGACCTTGATCTCGACGGCTGATAGCGGCTTCAACTACAATGTAACGGCCACCACGGACGATCCGCGTGCGCGCGAGACCCGGCAGGCCCCGTGGAATGTGCGCACGGACCTGCGGCTCCACCGCGGCCTTGCGTTGGGCGGCTTGTCGCTAGGGGCCTTCTTTGAGGTGCGCAATCTCTTCGATCGCGAGAATATCCTGACGTGGGACAATCGCAACATCGCCTCTACCACCAAGTGGGAGGAAGATGGAGACCCGACGGGTAACCTCAACCGGGCCTTCACCGGCCAGAGCCAGGCGATTTACGACATCCCGCGCATGGCCAATTTCGGCGTCACCGTGGATTTCTAGGAGGAATACTAAGATGATTAAACGCATGAAAATTGCGTCCCGGCTGGCGACCGTGTTGGTGGTCGCCACGGCCGGGACGATTGCTGCGCAAGAGGGCGGCGTGTTCACGGCTGGCGATCTGTGGGATTCCTTCTTCCCCAGCAACGCCGGCTCTTGGTATCGCGAAACCGATGACGATCCGACCGCCCGTTTTACTCTCTTCCGCGTCGGCAACTGGGATCGCCAATGGACGACGCCGACCCAGACCTATCCGGGCGGCGAAAATCTACACCTGCCTTGGGGCCAAGACTTGCAGATGGCGGAATACAGCCCCGAAGAGATCAATATCACCACGGACAGCAACGCGCCCCGGGCCAAGCAGTACTTGCACGGTTTCTACACCAGCAACCTAGCGGGTGCTGGCGATGCGGCGCGCAACTTTACCAGCCCGGGTGCCTACTGGGTTGATGACGACCGCAATGAAATGCGCTACGAGGGCGCGATGCCGACCAACCTTGGCGTTGATGTGCGCTGGCGGATGCGGCAGTTTGCCGCCAATCACGCCAACCTCAACGACTTTATCGTCGTCGAGTTGGAATTGACCAACACCGGCGTACTCGACGCCGATGGCGACGGCACAGCCGAAAAGACCGACAATCGCATCCACGCGCTCACGTTGCATCTGCAAAACGAGCCGATCAATTCGATGAGCAATGCCGTTCATGGCCGGCGCGGTGCTTCGGGGTGGTTTACCGGGCCGACCTCGGGCTACGACGCCACGCCCGACGCCGACGGTTCGCCTTGGGATGTGCCGGTGGTATTCTCCGGTCCGTCGCCGAGTACACTTGGCGAGCCACACCCAGTGTTTGGTTCGTCAACCGGCTGGTCAGCCGACGGCTCGCGCCTGTTGGGCAATACCATGAATCGACGCAGATACTACTACGACATCTACAATGGAATGCAGTGGATCGCCGCCAAACAGGGCGCGTTGCCAGAAAGCGGCAGCAGCGCCAGCGCGGAGGACAAGCGCACCATCTTCGACAGCCATCCGGTTGGCGTGGATGCCGAGCGCGGTTGGTTCACTTCGGTGCTCAAAGACGACGGCGGCTACGCCAATCCGCGCGAGAATCACATCTACGCGATGGCCGCGTTTTTCGATGGCGATCAGATCGGCAGCCGCACTTGGGACAAAGGTGCCGCTATCCAAAACGAGAGCAGCTTGGTACCCGATCCCAACTGGTTCGATCCAAATCACGCGGACATCATCCCCGGTGACCCGCTGTCGTTCATCAATGCCGTGCGTCCCGAAGGCGAGCGCAACCAGCCATTGGGCGACATGAAGTACAACAACACTTTCATCCAAAACTGGGAGGTCGATCCGAGTCGTTCATTAGACGACCAGCCCGATTGGGCGTGGACGCAGGGCTACTCGATTGGCCACGGCTTCGACGGTATGTTGCAGGTGGGCATTGGCCCATTCTCTTTGGAGGTGGGCGAGACCATCAACTTGGTGCTCATAGAGTACGCGGGATTCCGCTTGCAGGGGGTACGCGCTGCGCGCAGCACGGCGCAGTGGGTCTATGACAACAACTTTGAGACCCCCTCGCCGCCGCCGACGCCCCGCATCGAAGTCGCGCCCAACACGGATGTCAAAGTCGATGTCAAGTGGGACGATAGCGCCGAAGCGGCATCTGATTTTGCCGGCTACAAGGTCTATCGTTCGACGCTGTTCCCACGGGTCAATTCGCTCGACGTCGGTCTGCGCATCATCGACCGCTACCACGAACAGACCGAGGTCAATCCCACGGACGCGCAACTGGCCGCCTTTGGTGCCGACAACAACCCCAACATCAGCTCTGGGGGCTACAGGCCGCAGGAGCCAGCGGCGTGGGGGCCTTATCGGCTGATCGCCCACGTGCCCGCAAGCGAGTTGGGCAACTATCTCAACGACGGGCCGGACAGCGACGTATTCAAGTACAAGTTTGCCGATAACAGCGACTTGGTGACCTTTGGGTTTACCTATTACTACTATGTCGCGGCGTACGACAACGAGTCGGGCGAGATCAATGGTCAGCCGTTCAGCTCGCTGGAGACGCATCGGCACAACTTCAACGGCCGCGATGGGTTGTGGAAGGGCACGTACCATTACGCGACCGCTAGTTCGTTTTTCCCCGGCAGCTTGGCGGGGCAGAAGGACATTGGCGCGCCGTTTATTCTCAAAGCGCCGCTGGCCGATGCCAACGAACTCGTAAACAACCCCGAGTTCTCCATCCGCGTGGTGCCCAATCCCTACAAGAAGGGCGCGCTGCACGATACAGGTACCGAGCACAAGATGCTCTTCATCAACCTGCCGACCGGCACCAAGATCACCATCTTCGACGTGGCTGGGCAGGTTATCGACGTGCTTCACTTCGACAGTACCAACCCGTTCGATGGCACGCTGTTTTGGGATATGTTTTCCAAGGACGGCATTGAGGTAGCCAGCGGACTGTACATCTACGTGGCCGAGTACCCGGGTGGAGCGCAGACCGGGCACTTTGCCATTCTGCGCTGAACCGAACAGGGGAGACTTGAAAATGAAAGTATTGAAACTCATTGCAGTGGTGGGGTTGGCCTGCTTGCTGGCGCAACCCGGAGTCGCCGATGTGCGCAAGTCTGGCCTGACTGGTGCCGCGTTTCTCAAGGTTGGCGTGGGAGCCAGACCGGTCGCGCTCGGCTCGGCCTATACGACCGTGGCCGGCGACGTCCATCAGCTATTTTGGAACCCAGCCGGTGCGGCTCTGAGCGGTGGCGAAAGCCAAGTGCTACTGTCGCACAACTCGTGGATCGCGGATTTGTCGCACGACGCCATTGGGTTCGCGCGCGACATGGGCGACATGGGCACCTTGGGCATTGGCATAGTGACGCTCGGGTTGAGCGACATTGCCGCCGACCGCGACTTGGTGCCGCAGTTCGTGCTCGATGCGGGAACGTTCGAGCCCAACGACACCGAGACCTCGGATACGTATAGCTACCGAGATTTGGCCGTGGGTGCGACTTGGGCGCGCAACATTACCGACCGACTCAACTTAGGGGTGACCGGCAAGATCGTCAGCCAGACCATTGATGGCGTCAGCGCCACCGCGTATGCGGCTGATTTCGGTGCGCTCTACCGCGTCAATTCCACGTACACCATCGGTGCGCGGATCAACAATCTGGGCAGCGATCTGACGTTTTACGACATTGGTGCGCCGCTGCCGCTGATATTCAGCATTGGCGCGGCCGCCGCCATCCTCGACGACCCAGACAGCGGCATGAAGGTGACCCTGCTCGCCGATGCCACCAAGCCGCAAGACGCCGAGCAGCTCGTGTACGCGGCGGCCGAGGTGGAACTTTTCGACATGCTCAGCCTCCGCTCTGGCTACAAGTACAACTATCAGGGCGTAGAGGACGAGAAAGTCGATGAGGTTAGCGGCGCAGTAGTCCCGGCTGGCCGCAGCGAGGAGGGCCTGACGGCTGGGCTGGGCGTCGAATTGAGCATGGCCACGGTCGATTACGCCTTCACCTCGTTTGGCATCCTCGACAGCGTGCATCAGTTTTCCTTGCAGTTCCGCTTCTGAGGCTGCATATTGCGGTTCGCTTAGAAAAAAGCCTCCGGGGCCTCTGGTCCTTGGGGGCTTTTTTCTCGTAGTGGCAACTTAGAGGGAAAGACGATATGACAACTAAGCCCGTGCCGCACGAGGTGATTCCCTGTGATCGGCTGCCGGCAGGGCAGTACCGCGACCTACCCGAGCCGCCCCACTGGCGCAAGCTGGTTGGGCCGAGCATCCTGCTGTTGGGGCTTTCGCTGGGCAGCGGCGAGTTCGTGCTCTGGCCCTACATAACCTACAAGTTCGGCTTCGTGGTGTTTTGGGCCTGCATGGTGGGGGTGCTGACCCAGTATTTCATCAACATGGAAATCGAGCGCTGGACCTTGGCTACTGGTGAGACCGCGGTGACTGGGTTTTGTCGCCAATGGTCGGGCTGGGCCGGGGTTTTTCTGGTGTGCAATGTGGTCCCGTGGATGTGGCCGGGCTGGGCGTCTGGGGCGGCGACCATTCTGACTTGGGAGTTTGGCGGCGACGAGAGTACGCGGGTCGGCTATTCGATCGCGAGCCTGTTGGTGGTCGGGTTGGCGCTGAGTTTGGGGCCGGTGGTGTACCGCACGGTAGAGCGCATTCAGACGGTGCTGATCGCCACGGTGCTGGTCCTGTTGTTGGTCATTTTCTTTTTGGTAGTAGAGCCTATTCACGTGTGGGACATGTGCAAGGGCATCGTCAATATCGGCCATATCCCAGAGGAAATGGAACTGCCGCTCTTTTTGGGTGCCTTGGCCTTCGCGGGTGCCGGTGGGACGATGAACTTGGCGCAGAGCGATTTCGTCCGCGATAAAGGCTATGCGATGGGCTCGTATGTGGGGCGGCTGACTAGCCCGCTGACCGGGCGGGAAGAGGCCGTGGGCGATATTGGCTACCACTTCGAGCAGACGCCGGAGAACATGCGGCGCTGGCGCGGCTGGTGGCAGGCGGCCAACCGCGAGCATTTGATCACCTTCTATGCGCTCTCGGTTCTGTCGCTGATACTGTTGTCGCTTATCTCCTACGCCACTACGAGACAGGCCCCTGGGTTGGAGCAGGGCTTGGGGTTTATCGGGGCCGAGGGCGACTTTATCGCGCAGGAGCGCGGCAGCTTTTTCAAACACCTCTTCAACTGGATGGGCATTGCCATTTTGCTGACGACCGAGCTAGGGTTATTGGACGCCTGCTCGCGCATTTCCACGGACATTATTAAGACCAACTGGCTGCGCACCCACGCCAAGTGGACGCGGAATCGGCTCTACTTTCTCCTGCTGTGGGCGCAGATTCTCTTCGGCGTGCTGATCATGCTCTCGGATTACAACAAGCCGGTGCAGTTGCTGGTCTTGAGTGCCTCGCTCAACGCGGGAGTCATGCTGCTGTATTCGGTATTGCTGTTGTGGCAGAACAACCGGGTGCTCAAAGGGGCGCTGGCCATGCACCCGGTGCGCTTTGTGGCCTTGATCTGGGCCTGCGCCTTCTTTGGCTATTTCTCGTTTGTCACGCTGAGGGAGCAGTTGCCCAAGCTCTGGGGGTGAGGGGTTTGGGATGCAGTAGCGGCGATGAGCCGCAGGATGTTGTCAGGACCACTAAAGGTTGTCCTTATAGATAGGTGGCCGTGCAGATCCAGCTAGGTTTATTAGTGGGTGCCTTATGAAGGGAGCTAGAGAATGAAAAAATTAACACGGATTACTCTCGACCCTGCTGTCATGGGCGGCAAGGCATGTATTCGCGGACTACGGGTGACGGTTGGAACCGTCGTGGGACTTTTGGCAGCCGGTCGGTCGCCCGCGGAGATTCTGAAAGCGTACCCTTACCTTGAACCGGAAGATATAGATCAGGCTCTAGCCTATGCAGCGTGGCGAGTTGAAGAACGAGAAGTTGCACTGGCCACCCTATGAGCGTGAAACTTTTGATCGACATGAATTTGTCGCCTGATTGGGTACCGGTGCTGAAACACCACGGATGGTCGGCAGTCCATTGGTCCGCAGTAGGCGATCCGCGGGATAGCGACCGGGCGATTATGGATTGGGCGGTGAGGCACGAATATACCGTATTTACGCACGATCTGGATTTCGGCACCATGCTGGCTTTGTCCCATTCAACTGGTCCGAGTGTACTTCAGGTTCGCGCTGAAGACATATTGCCGGATCATCTGGAAAGCATAGTAATCGCTGCTCTCAAACAGCACGATGCTGATCTGGCTTCTGGATCTTTGGTCGTCGTGGACGAGAGTAGGACTCGGGTCCGGATTTTGCCAATATGAGCGGCTTTGTTGTCTATAGGACGATTGAGCACGCTAGGGAGTACGCAAACATCTCAAATTTCGCCTTTGAGCGTCAACCAAGAGTGGATGTGTAGAAGATGTCCGATGGAATCCTCAAAGCAAGCCTCCGGGCGTTGTCCCCGGGGGCTTTCCTTTTTCCGTTCCTAGCGGTGCTGCTTGTTCCGTCGCTGGCTGCTGGTGACGAGGAGGCTCGGCTGCGGCGCACGGTGGAGACGCTCTCCGCACCCGCGTCGCGGATGACTGGCTATCCGGGGGCTGCGGTAGCTCGTGAGTGGCTGGTCGCCGAGTTGGAGAGTTTGGGGATAGCAGAGATCTACCGGCACGAGTTTCCGGTGTTGGTGCCGATCGACGAGGGGTTTTGGCTCGAATGCGCCGGCGAGCGGCTCGAATTGTTCGGCGTCTGGCCCAATTTGGTGCGGACGCCGACTCTGCCGGCCGAGGGGATTGAGGGGCAGTTGGTGTATGGCGGGGATGGTAGCCGACTTGAAGGGCAGCCGGTGGCTGGGCGGATCGTCCTGCTCGATTATGTCTCGGGTACAGCTTGGGTGGATGCGTTTCACTTGGGGGCCGCGGCCGTGGTGTTTTTGGAATCGGCTGGGGCGCATCGCAAGGAAGCCCAGCAAAAGTTCCTCGACGTGCCGGCCGACTTGCCGCGTCTCTATGCGCGCAGAGACGTGGCGGAACGTTTGCGGGTGCTGGAAGAGTCGCGGGCGCAAGTGCGCTTGCGGGGACGGATGGTGTGGCGGGAGGTGACGGCGCAGAATTTGGTCGCTGTGATTCCTGGGCGCGATGCGACGTTGGGGGAGGAGGTCGTCTTTCTCGCCGCGCATTACGACGCGGTGTCGCCGGTGCCCGCGTTAGCGCCGGGGGCTGAGCAAGCGGCGAGTGCGGCGGGGCTGTTGGAACTGGCGCGGGGATTTGCCGAGCGGCCGCCCAAGCGCACGGTCGCGTTGCTGTGGACGGCCGGGCACTTCCAGAACATGGCGGGGATGCGCCATTTCGCGCCGTTGTTGCTGGCGGCCGCAGGACAGCGGGAGGGCGAGGTGGAGGAGACTGCGCTTTTGCGGCGGCTCAGTGCGTTAAAGATGCGCTTTTTGGTGGGCTTGGATCTGTCGTCGCACAGTCCGCGACTTGGAGCGTTCAGGCCGAAAGAGCCGTATCGCGTCTCCTTGCTCGCGCCGCCGATCACCGAGCGGTTGCTAAAGCTGGTAACGGCGTACGAAGACTCTGCGTTGGGGGGTAAGCGGGTGCTGGTCAATGGTCTGAAGCAGGACTTTGCCCGCCAGGGTTTGGGGGGGATGGGGCTGACGGTGCCGTTGGATGCGTCGGTAGCGGCCCTCACCGGATGTCCGGCGTTGGCGTTTTGCACGGTCAACGACAGCCGCGCTCGCTTTGACGCGCCCGACGATGATCCCGCGGTGGTGCGCTTTGACTGGTTGGGCGATCAAGTTGCGCTACTGCAGGGCGTGCTGCCCGCGCTCATTGACGACCCGGAGTTGGAGCCGTGGGCTTGGGGCAATGATGCGTTTGGCACCATTGGTGGGGAGGTGGTTCACTACGGGCCGCGCAGCTATTTGCCGGATCAGCCTACGGCTGGGGCGTTGGTGCGGGTGCGGCTGCGCCATCCGACGTTGGCTGGGGTGCGGCCGGATTTTTGGGCGGCCGCGGATGATTCGGGGCGGTTTACCATTCCCGGGGTTGAGTCTGGTATCATCTACACCAAGCCGGTGCGCTTGGAGGCGTATCGGCTCGATGCGGAGAGTGGGGCGGTGACGGATGCGCCAGACTGGGGGATCAATGGGGAGCGCAAGTTGCCGGGGCGCGCGCTGACGGTGACAATGGATAGTGCAGAGGACGAGGTGCAAATTGTCACCGCGCCGCTGCGGGGGACGACGCTGTTTGGGATTTTTGATCCGCGCAATTTGTTGACTTTGGAGCGGGTGCAAGCGATTGACGCGGTGTTGGAAGCCGAGCCGGTGGTGTACGGGGCCTGCCTGCCGCTGACGGCTCCGGAGATGGAGCTATTCAGCTATGTGAATCGAGTGGGGTCGTGGACGGAGCCGGTCGGGGTGATTTTTACCCAGCCTACTGAGCGGTTCAAGGCCGTAATGGCGACGGGCCGCTATGGATTGGGGCGACGCCTGCTGTTGCTCAATGGCACGGAGGATGTTCCGAGCGGGGTGGGCTATGCGGTCGATGGGAAGGGGCGCATCGCGGAGACGGTATATCGGGTGGCTGCTGATATGCACATGCTCAATGGCGAGCGGATTGACCGGCTGGAGCGACACGGCGTGCGCAATGGGCGGCTGGCGGCCTTTCACGAGCGGTCGGCTGGACTATTGGCGGAAGCGGAAGTAGCGCGCGCCGAGCATCGGCATCGCGACTTTATTGATCGGGCGCGACGCGCTTGGGCGCTGGCTGCGGCCGCCTATCGGGACGTGGAGCGGACGCAAGCTGGAGTGGTGCAGGGCGCGCTCTTTTTGTTGGCCGTGCTGATTCCCTTTGCCCACTTTGCCGAGCGGTTGGCGTTTGGGTTTGCCGATTTGCGGCGGCAGGTATTTGGGTATTTCGCGCTCTTCCTCGTTGGCTTTGTCGTCCTGCGCTACGTGCATCCAGCCTTTGAGTTGTCGATCTCGCCGGCGATCATCTTGCTCGGTTTCGTCATCTTGGCGTTGGGGATTTTGGTCACGTTTTTGGGGATGTCGCGGTTGAACCGGGAGTTGCAGGAACTGGGCAATCGGCGCGGGCAGATCGCGGTGCAGCGGTCGGGTGCTGTGTTGACTTCGGTCGCCGTGGGGTTGGCGCATTTGCGGCGGCGGCCGTGGCGCACGGGGCTGACCTGTGCGACGCTGGTGCTGTTGACCTTTTCCGTGCTGTCCTTCACGTCGGTCCGCGCTGCGCTGCACACGAATTGGATTCCGATTGGCGCGGATGCGGCGTACGAGGGCGCGTTGGTGCGGATGCCGGGCTGGCAGGCTATGGAGATGGAAGGCTACGATCTTTTGCGCGATTGGTTTGGCGACGAGCAGGTCGCGCCGCGCGCGTGGCTGTCGGTGGGATCGCTGGCGTCGTCCTATCGAGTTGAGCGGGATGACGCGGAGGAGCGAGCGGTCGGGGTCTGGGGGTTTGTTGGGCTAGCGGCGCAGGAAGAGAATTTGCTCGGGCCGGAGGTGGTGGCCGGGCGGTGGCTGCGGCCCGGGGAAGAGGACGCCTGTCTGTTGCCGGTGGGATTGGCGGATTCTTTGGGGATCAGCGCAGAAGGATTGGAGCAGGAGCGAGTGAGAGTTTTTGGGGAGGTGTTTCGGGTCGTTGGGTTGCTTGGAGATGACGCGCTGGACCGGCTCGATCTGAATGGCGAGCCGTTGACGCCGTTGGATCCAGAGGCGCAACAGCCATCGGAAGCGGAAGTGGGACGTGAGCAGGGAGGGAAGTTGCGGCCGTTTGCCCATTTGCCCGCGTCGGCGACGCCGGTCTTGCCGTTTGCCGCGCTGATGCGGTGGGATGGGGTGCGGCTGGCGTCGGTGGGGATCCGGTTAGATGGGGGCACGGAGGCAACGCGCAGGGCTGTGGTAGAGCTGGCGGAGACCTTGGATTTGAACCTGTTCGCCGGCCTAGGGGGGCAGCGCTTGCTCGTCAATTCGGTCGGGGTGGCGTCGGTGTCGGGATGGGGGTCGCTGATCGTGCCGCTGCTGATCGCCGGATTGATCGTGTTTAACACTATGCTCGGGGCGGTGTACGAGCGGACGCAGGAGATTGGCACCTTTAACGCGGTCGGCTTAGCTCCTGGGCACGTTAGCGGGCTGTTTATGGCGGAAGCAGTGGCGTTGGGGGTGGTCGGCACGGTCGCGGGATACTTGCTGGGCCAAGGCGCGGCGCAGCTTTTGGCCGAAGGAGGGTTTTTGCCCGGCTTGGAGCTGAATTACTCGTCGCTGGAGGCGGTGCTGACCGTTGGCGCGATTGCACTGTTGGTGGTGGCGTCGGCGCTCTATCCGGCGCGCATGGCCGGGCGGATTTGCACGCCGGGGATTGAACGGCGGTGGAAGCTGCCGGTCGTCAGAGGCGAGCATTTGCACGTGCAACTGCCTTTCTCGCTGGCGCGGCGCGAAGCGCTCGGCATGGCGGCGTTTCAAGCAGAATCGTGGGCGGCCAATCAGGAGCAGTCGATTGGCGCGGGATTTTACGTCGAAGCCTTGGAGGTGGAGCAGGTGGGGGAGAAGGTGCGCGTGGCGGCGCGGGTGTGGTTGGCTCCGTTTGACCAAGGCGTGGTGCAAGAGACCGCGATGGAGATAGCGCCGGGGGCGGACTCGAACTATTGCGACATTCACGTTGACTTGACGTTGGCGGCTGGCGATCTGGCGACGTGGCAGCGCGTGGTGCGCACCTTTTTGGACGATGTGCGCAAGCAGTTTTTGATCTGGCGCACCTTGGACGCGGATAGTCGCCGCTACTACGCCGAGCAGTTGCCGCAGTGGGAGCAGGCGTGAGCATGGCCGCGTTGCGTTTGGTATTGCTTATCACCGGCATCACGGTCGCGAGCGGCTGGGTGCGTCAGCGCGTCGAGTTGCTGTACAACGGACCGCATTTGGCCGGGGCCGGGAGTGCGCCGGGGGCGCAGGTCTTTTTCGCCGTGCCAATAGGGGCTTTGGCCGCCGTTACTTTAATGCGCCGCTGGCTTGGACCGGGGGATCGCGCGGTGCTTTACGCGGCGTTGGTAATCGGGGTGTCGGCGACCGCTTCTGGGCTGATGCACCGGTTTTTGCCGGGCTTGGTGACGGGTTTCTACGGGGGGTTTGCTCAGCTGACCGGCCCTTATTACCGCTTTTTGCAAGTCGTCCCGGACTGGTTGGTGCCGGGTGGGCCGAGTGAGGCCCCGGCCATCGGGGCGTTTGAAGGCGGCGCGGCAGTGCCTTGGGGGGCGTGGCTGTGGCCGTTGGTGATGTGGAGTGTGTTTTTCGGCGCGTTCTTTTTAACCTGCTTTTGCTTGGTGTGGCTGTTGCGGCAACGCTGGCTGGAGACCGAGCGGTTGGGATTTCCGCTGCTGGAAGTGCCTCGCGCTCTGATTGCTGGAGACTTGTTTGGCCAGCGGCTGTTTTGGTGGGGTGCGTTGGTGCCGGGGGTGCTGTTGGGGATCAATGGGTGGCATCACTACATGCCGAGCGTGCCCGAGATCACCACGAGATTGGCAATGGAGCATTTCCTGCTCGACGATCCGTGGAAAGCTATGGCCCCTTTTGAGTCGCCGTTCCACTTTGAGTTTGTCCCGCTGTTGGTGGGTGCGGCTTTTCTCGCACCCGTGGAGGTGTCGTTCAGCACGTGGTTTTTCTATCTGCTCACCCGCGTGCAATTGCTGGTGGCCCATTTCCTCGGGCGCTCGGAATATCGCGGCGACTTCATCCCCGGGCACGGGTCGCCGTGGCTAGATTGGCCGAGTCATTTCCCTTTCTTTATGACGCAGGCGCGCGGCGGCTTGCTGTTTTTGGGGTTGTTTAGTCTGTGGTCGGCGCGGCGGGCTTTGGTGGAGGCGATTTCTTGGCGCAGCCGGGCGACGTGGGGACTGGTGGTTGGGCTGCTGGTGCTGTGGGCGTGGACTACGGCGTTGGGGGTGCCGCCGCTGATGGGCATTGCGGCACTGGTGCTGGTGTTGCTGTTGGCGTTGACGTTTGCGCGGCTGCGGATCGACGGGGGCCTGCCCATTGTGGGGATGCCGCAGATTGTGGGCTATCTGTTCTTCGTGGTCTTGGGAACCGGCGCTGGGCATTTTGCCGATGAGACCTATATGGGCTTTGGCTTTTTGGCGGTGTTTGGCTTTACGATGATTGGGATCTGGCCCGCCCTGCAATTTGAGGGGCTGAAGTTGGCCGAGGTCCACGGCGTGTCGCCGCGCCGCTTGATTTGGGGGATGACTTTGGGGTTGACCGTTGGGTTGGGGGCCGGCTATGTGTTTTCGCTGGAAACGATCTACGAGCACGGGCTGTTTGCCTTGCAGGAACAGGGCGGCGCGCGGTCTGAGGCGCGCATTGGCCGCTACTACAACTACTTGTTCAAAGACGCGGGTACGGTGGATGGGGGCACGGACTGGGTGCGCTTGGGATTTCACGCGGTTGGGGCGGGCTGTACCTATTTCTTGGCGTTGATGCGCCAGCACTTTCTGCGCTGGCCCTTGCATCCGATGGGCTTTGTGTTTGGCACGGGTTTCGGCTGGCTGGTGTGGGGGTCGGTGCTGTGCGGGTGGCTGTGCAAGTGGCTGGCGGTGCGCTACGGCGGCGCGCAAACTTATCGGCGGGTCATGCCGTTTTTCTTAGGGATGATTTGCGGCGAGGTCGCCATGCGGCTGGTATGGGCTGGGGTCGCGCTGGTGCAGGGTGAGATGGGAGGTGGATACCGACCGTGACGGCTAACGATCTAACTAGCTACCGCGACCTGATGCAGCCCCCGACGCGCTTCCGCGAGGGCTTTACCATGCGGACTGTGGCCGGGGCGTTCTTCGTCGGTTTTATCATGATGCCCGGTGCCATTTACATGGGCCTGATTGCCGGCGCATCGCTCGGCGCGGCTGCCGAGTGGGTGACCATCATCCTGTTTTCCGAGCTGGCGCGGCGTTCCTTTTCCGCGCTGACGCGCCAAGAAATTTACCTGATCTACTACATTGCCGGTGGTTTGGCTGGCGTCATTGGCGGCACCATGCTGGCCGGGGGGCCGTTTGGGCAACTGGTGTGGAACCAGTACCTCGTGCAGTCGCAGGCCGCGGCTGGTTTTGGCATTGCCGAGCACGTCCCGGAATGGGTCGCGCCGCCGATTGGTTCCGATGCGCTGATGGGGCGCAGCTTTTTGCACCGGGCGTGGATCCCGCCAATGGTCGTGCTGGTCGCCTCGCAGTTTTTGTCGCGGGTCGAGTGGTTCACGCTTGGCTACATCCTCTTTCGGGTCACGTCCGATGTGGAGCGCTTGCCCTTTCCGTTGGCACCAGTCGCTGCGCAGGGGGCGACGGCGCTGGCCGAGAGCGACGAGGAGCGAGATAGCTGGCGCTGGCGAGTTTTCTCAGTGGGCATGGGGATTGGGTTGTTGTTCGGCGCAGTGTACGTGGGTTTGCCCGCGCTGACTGGGTTGATCGCCAGCGATCCCATCGTCCTGCTGCCCATCCCTTGGATTGACCTGACGCGCACTACCGAGACCATTCTGCCGGCTGCACCTTTGGGCATTGGCACGGACTTGGGCTTGGTGTTGTTGGGGATGGTGCTGCCGTTTTGGATCGTCGTTGGCACGTTTGCCGCGGCCATGGTCCACGCCTTGGGCAGCCCGATTCTCTACCACGCTGGCATGTTGACGCACTGGCGGCCGGGCATGGACGCGATCCTGACGAATTTCGCCAATGACATCGACGTGTGGATGAGCGTGTACATTGGCGCGGGCGCGGCTGTCGGTGCGATTGGCTTGGTGCATGCCGTGTTGTCGGTGCGGGCTTCGCGCCGTCAGGGCGAGCACCGCCCGTTGCGGGATACGCCGACTGGCCGGGGCGACTTCCCGCTGTGGATAGCGATTGGCGGATACGTCCTATCGACGTTGGCCATGATCTGGCTCTGCGTGTTGCTCTTAGACGACGATGAGTTCCCGCTGATCTTTTTGCTGCTTTTTGGCTTCGTGGTGACGCCGGTGATTTCGTATGTCAATGCGCGCATGGCTGGGCTGACGGGACAGTTGGTCAGCTTTCCGCTGCTGCGCGAAGGCGCTTTTATCTTGAGCGGCTACAAAGGTATTGATATATGGTTTGCGCCCATTCCGTACTCCGACCACGGCCGGCGCGCCCAGCTCTTCCGCGAAGTGGAGCTGACCGGGACGCGCTTCTCGTCGATCATCAAGGCCGAGCTGTTGCTGTTGCCGCTGAGCTTGGTCTGCGGCTTTGTGTTTTGGTCGCTGGTCTGGCAGATGGAGCCTATCCCCTCGCCGACCTTCCAATACGCGCAGACGTATTGGCATCTGATCGCGCTGCGCCAGTGCTTGTGGTACTCGGCGACGTTGGGCGGGGAGACGCTGTTTGATCAGGCGATTAAGGGCTGGTGGATTGCGGGGAGTTTTGTGATGGCCGGGGGGCTGTTTGGGGTGATGTCGTGGTTGGGGTGGCCGATTTCGCTGGTGTACGGGTTTGTGCGCGGCCTTGGGGGCCTGCCGCATTTGCTGATCCCGGAGATGGCCGGTGCCCTGCTGGCCCGCTATTGGCTGGAGCCGCGCTTTGGGACGCAGCAGTGGCGGCAATACGCGCCGGTGTTATTGGCTGGGTATGCGTGTGGGATGGGTTTGGTGGGCATGTCGGCGGTGGCTATTGCGTTGATATCTAAGTCGGTGACGCAGTTGCATTATTGAGACGCGTCCGTCAGCCGCGCAACGCTCGGCGGAGAGGCCTGCTTGGTTCTTGACTCGTTCTCCGATTCATGTGACATTCAATCACCTTTATATAACTCCTTGCATCTCAATGATGGAGTAACCAAGAATAATGAAGGTCGCCCCCGAACTGAACGAGTGGATTCTCTTTCTCGTGTTGGCTCTTCCGGGGTTGATCTCAATGCATGTGTATCGGTTGCTCTTTGCGGCAGTACCCGTTGATTGGAAGGGTGGGCTATTACAGGCTCTGTTCTATAGCAGCCTTAATTTGGCTCTATGTCTTCCGATTCTGATTCCAATTCACCGCGATGATTTCGTTGCCAATCATCCTTGGCTCTACACGGCTGCTCTTGTTGCTGTTCTACTTGTTCTACCTGCCAGTTGGCCTCTGCTCGGTCGTTTACTGCTCAAGTGGCCATGGCTGAGAAATAAAATATTGTTGCCCTACCCCACTGCTTGGGATTTCTATTTTGAGCGGAGGAATCCATGTTTCGTACTCTTCCATCTCAAGAATGGAGCAAAACTTGGAGGGCTCTATGACGCAGAGTCATACGAGACCTCATATCCTCGTGAAGGCGATATTTATGTCCAGACAATCTACCCGGTTGATGAAAATGGAGAATTTGGAGATCCCATTGAAGATTCAGCAGGTGCGATAGTACGCAAGGATCAGTATGAACTAGTGGAGTTCTTCTCGATCTCAGAGGGAGAAAATAATGACACGGAAGACCAATAGCAGTTCAAAAGGAAACCAATCACCGGGCTTCGAGGAGAGAGCCGGTTATCGCCCTATAAGGGAAGGATACCAGCCTGTCAGCAAAGCTAAATCGGCAACGTCTCCGCCCAAGCCTCCTAAAGGTGGAAGTGGGCTATCAAACACACCTAAAAATAAAAATAAGAGTCGCGTATCTAATAACCCCCCTTGAATTCAACTTGTAAGTGCAATAAGATAGCGTAAGCAATTAACAATCAGTCACTTATGCCATCTTTGGACGATCACTATTCTAATTCCCTATAAGGAATAAATATGTTCTTTAGTTTGCTGATCTTGCCCTTTCTGTTCACGGATGCTGATGCGCAAATTACCATAGAAAAGCTCCGTGAGGCAAGCGTCGCTTCTATGAAACTTGCGATTACATCTGCGGCTTTCAAGATGTGCGATGTGGACATGGATTTGTACGCAAGAGTTACAGGGGACATGAATGCGCTCGAAAATGCGGGCTTAGATCCAGCCTCTCCTATGAAGGCTGCCGGTCTTGATATGGATTATATAAGAAAGGGTAACGATGCGGTTGATCTTAGTACCGCTGGGGTAAAGCTCTTAGAGGCAGGATTATTAGATGTACAGAGGATTGTAACTTGTATGAATTGTGCAGTGAAGGAGAATATAAAAATCGGAAAGGACGATCGTACTGCGCTCCTTCTATGTGGCCTTCGTGCGTCGGGACAAAGCCCTGATTCCTTGAAAGTGGACAAGGCATTGAAAGAGGCTACTGTTTTGCTAAAAAATGGTAGTAGTTCTAGCCCTCCCTTTATTGTAGAAAAAATAGACCTTGATGCGATTAAGCCGACTAAGACGGAGATCAAAAGGCTCCATTTACCCGGCTTGTTGAGGAAATAAAAGGTGAGTTTTGCTCCCGATAGGAGCGCACCTAAGGAGCGAGTATTGCTGTCAAGCGGGCGGGTGAAGTGTCCTCATTCCCAGATGTTTTGATCCGCTTGACAGCCCAAACCCTTTAAGAAAGCTTCTCATACGTCGCGTTGCCCTATTGCGAAGGAGGGCAAAAAACGCGGCAGCCCTTTCCGTGAAGACTGCTGCTCACAGCGGACCTTGGAGACTCCCTCCGCAAAATCGTTACCCAAGTAGAAGCCATTTATCAGACTTTCCTGTGTTCACGATGTAGTCTATAAACGGACTTCGCTGAACTAGTTGGATATACCTCTATGTGCAAGCCTGCATCTGCGGCAGCTTTTTTGGCAGCTTCTCTGACTTTGCGGGTTCTTAAGGCAGCTTTTTCAGCTTTTTCTATCGCTTGGTCGAACGCTTTTTTAGCTTCCTCGGCTTTTTTGGCAGCTTTTTTGGCTACTTTTTTGGTTTTCTCGGCTTCGGCTTTTTTGACGTTGCGGACTTTTTTGGCTTGGTCGAATGCTTTTTCGGCTGCTAAAGCTTCGTTGAGGGCTGTCTCTGAGGCTTCTGTGGAGACTCTATTTAAGGTCTCTTCAGCTTTTTTGTAGGCTTCGGCTAATTTTTTCATTTTGTTGAATGCTGCTCCATCTTTTTTATCTGCTTTTTTGGCTACTTTTTTGGTTTTGTCAGCTTTTTCTTTAGCTTGATCGGCTGCTTGATCGGCTGCTTTTTCGGTCGCTTTGGCTTTTTCTTCGGCTGCTTTGGCAGCTTTGTAGTCTTCGGCTTTATTGAATGCTTCGTAGGCTTTATTGAATGCTTCATAGGCGTTATTGGCTTCGCGGACTTCTTTTTTAGTTCGTAGTCTTGGAAGGCTTTGTTGAATACTTCTTTAACTTTGACAGCTTTGTAGGCTTTGTTGAATGCTTCTTGTTTGATTGCCTCTTCGGCGTTAAATGCTTCTTCGATAGGACGAGGTTTTTGTGGCCTTCGCTGGCTACTTTGAATATTCTGTTCGCTGGCTACTTTGAATATTCCTTTCTTATCATAGATGTCATAGAGAGCTTCGTTATAGGCTTTTTCGAATGCTTCTTGGACTTCTTGAGCTTCTTGGGTGTCGTAGGAGTCATCTTCTATAGCAGTCCTAAATGACTTGAGAGATATGCGCTTCGTCCTCTCTGGTGAACACGCTACGATAGCTATCTGTGTCATCTGCGGATCATTTCATAAATGATTTCGGATTGCTATATGACTCCTACGATCTCGTTCCAATCGTTGGGTCTCCAGATCTTGGCATCCGCTTCGACAGCCTTCAGAGCGTCTAAGAACTCTTTCTGCTCCTGTCTAATCGGCCCAATTTCGCTTTTGAGTTCACGAAATAAAAGTAGCTTTCGGCGCGGATGTACGAGTACCAGGTCGGGCCAGCCTCGGCAGACTTTCCCACATTCATAAGGATGGTGGAACCAAAGCCACCCATTTTTATCTGCGATACTGATCACTTCGTTTTGAAACGCTTGCTCTGCCATAGTCCCGATAAAGACCTTATCCGTAGGCTACCTATCTGGTATTTCTACTTTTCGTGAGTCCACTCAATGCTATTCATTTCTTGAGACCCGTCAGCCTTGCAACGCTCGGCAGAGGCCAAAAGCGCGTTTGACCCACCCACTCTTATACCCCTCCACCGCGTAGTACGGCACGAGGTCGCAGCCAAAGCCGCGCTTGAAAAAGGCGATGCTCGGCACGTTAGCGCCGGCGGAACCAACCTACAAAACGTTACCCAAAGGCATTATCCCTGTATCCTCCCCGATACACCAACCCCCGGCCGCCTTCCTTTGGCTGTCGATGGAAAAAGCGTAACTCCCTGCGAGGCAAGACAAAATACAATCCATACGCGGCCTTGGCACAAGTTTTGCCTACTCAAAGTAAGCCGATGCCACCCCAATCCGTCGAGGCCCCATGCTCCCCATCGACGCCCTCACCAAACACTTCGTCCAAACCTACCCACACCACTTCCTCCAATTCACCTTTCAACGCGACGACATCCAACTCGTTGAAATCCTCCCCACCGAACAAACCACCGTCGAAACCCGCCACCTCGACACCCTCCTCAAAGTCCAAATCGATGGCCAACCCTCCCTCGTTCACTACGAATTCCAAACCACCGACAGCACACCCTCCATGCCCCGCCGCATGGCCAGCTACATCGGACGCCTCATCGGGCAATACGGCCTTCCCGTCTATGCCCACGTCATCTACCTTCGTCCCAACGCTGGCAAGAATGATCCGGGCAGCTACATCCAAGAACATCCCTTGTATCCCATACGCATTCACTACGCCGTCCTCCGCCTCGCCGACTTCCCCGGCGAAACCGTCCGCGATGGCCGCTTATTCGGCTTACTGCCCGTAGCCACGCTGATGCAGCCGCCACCGGGCACGAACCGCGACCAATGGCTGACCGAGTGCATGGCCATGACGCGAGAGCTTCCGCTAGACTCACCAGCCAAGGCCAACATGGCGTTGGGATTGGCTTTTTACAGCAGCTTGACGTATGATAAGCAACACCTTTCCATCCTTTTATCTAAGGAGCGTCTTATGGCCCTGGTCAAAGAATCCGAGTTTGCGCGCGACTTTTTAGATATGCTGCGGGAGGAATTCGGGGACGAACTTAGGAGACAAGCTGAGGACGAAATCAGAGACGAACTTAGGAGACAAGCTGAGGACGAAATCAGAGAACAAGGCATTGAGCAGGGCAGGGAGCAAGGCATCCGCCACAGCATCCAAGCCGTGTTGGAACTGCGTTTCGGTGCCAGTGCCGCCCAAGCCTTCGCCGCCCGCTTGGCATCCATTGACGACGTACAGCGTCTCGATCACTTACATCGCGTTGCCGTGCAGGCGTCGAAACTCGAAGAAGTAAGTCGCCTGTTAGACGACTAGCTCAATCGCTGCCCACCTCGCGACGGCCCTATCCCACCGCAGAGCTTGGGCCGTCGTCTCTCCTCGTCAGCCGCGCAAAGTTCGGCGGAGGCCAAAAGCGCGTTTGACCCACCCACTCTTATATCCCTCCACCGCGTAGTACGGCACGAGGTCGCAGCCAAAGCCGCGCTTGAAAAAGGCGATGCTCGGCATGTTGGCGCCGACGAAGTCAAAGTACTGTTGGGAGCATGTCGCCCAGTACTGCCAGAACAAAAGCGAATTTGCGCCGGTGTGGTTGAAGGCGGGGTCTGAACCTCCGGTCCAGAAATAAGCGGTATCGTGGCCCTCGGCAAAGACGACGAGGCCCGCAGTCTCTCCGTCTGCGGCGGCGATTTTGTACGCCTTGGCTAGGCCGGCCTCTAGGACTACAGCGACAAAGCGCTCGGCCATAGCGGCGGCGACCGGAGGGCCGCTGGTTTGGTTGGAGTACGTGGCCTCGTAGTGCCGCCGAAAGAGCGCGGTGTCATCCGTGGCTTGGAGTTGATAGCCCAGTTTTTCGGCTTTGCGGATGTCGCGGCGTCTGAGGTTTGCCAGCCCTTCCCAAAGGGTGTCGCTAGCGCCGAGGGTCAGCCGATAGGTGTAGCGCAGGTGCGCGTCCCAACCCTGCCAAGTGAAGGGACGCATGTCGGCGATGGTCGGCGCGTGGACTAGGAAGGTGCGGTGGTAGTGCTTGGCGATATAGTCGAGCAGGTGCGTACAAGCGTGGTGTTGGGCGGCTTCAACTGTGGCTGGTTTTTTGCTGGTGACCGGAGCTAGGAGCAGGCCGGTGTGGGGCGTCAGCTCTGGGGTTTCGAGGCGGTAGAGGCCCCAGCGCCGGCGGGCTAGGCCGCTGAGGCCGGCGACGAGGGAACCATTGCGGTAGCAACCGAGGCGGTGAACTTGACCGCCGGTGGCGGCCGCAGCACAGCGCAGCCACGCGCTGGTGGAAAATACCGTGCCGCCGCCGGCTTGGTGGACGAAGGCGTCCCAAGCGGTGTCGTCGGCGACGAGCTGGATTTCAAAGGTGTCGGCCACAGGGGATTTCGCGGTTGGGGTTCAATGCGTGCGGTAAATTAGGGCAGGATGGACGATTCCGCTACATCGCTTGACATTCCCCTTTGCGCGCCGTATATTGGAACCTTTCTAAATTGAACGCTAACCTCTTGGATTACTTAGGTTTAATGACAATGAGCGCGCCGTTCCAGTTCCCGCGTATTTTCCGCCCGACGCCAGTGTGGGCGCGCCTCCGACTTATCCTCCTCGACTTACTGCTTATTATTGGCCGGCCGGTCAAGTAGGCTTCGCCCCTCGTTCCATTTTCAACAGCCCAATTAACGGACGAAGCCGCTGCAACGAGCCGGCTATCAGCTAACTATGTCTATAAAACAATCTCAACGCCCTCAGTGAAGGAGAATTTTTCATGCAGATGTACTACGACAACGACGCCAACCTTGATTTGCTCTCGGACAAGACCGTGACTGTCATCGGCTATGGCAGCCAGGGCCACGCCCATTCGCTCAACCTTGCGGAAAGCGGCGTCAAGGTGGTGGTGGGCTTGCGCGCGGGTAGCCAGCGGCGCGCTGAGGCCGAGGCCGAAGGGCTGGAGGTAGCCGATGTGGCCGAGGCCAGCAAGCGGGGGGATATCGTGGTGATCCTGATCAATGACGAGGTCCAAAAGGCTGTGTACGAAGCCGATATCCGTCCCAATCTCGAAGCGGGCAATGCCCTCGCCTTTGCCCACGGGTTTAACATCCACTTTGGGCAGGTGGTGCCGCCGGCCGATGTCGATGTGTTCATGGTCGCGCCCAAAGGGCCGGGGCACTTGGTGCGCCGCGTGTATCAGCAAGGGGGTGGCGTGCCGGGCCTGTTGGCTGTGTACCAAGATGCTACTGGCCGGGCGCACGAGGTCGGTTTGGCCTATGCCAAGGGGATTGGCTGCGGCCGGGCCGGAGTTATTGAGACGACCTTCCGCGAGGAGACCGAGACCGACTTGTTCGGCGAGCAGGTCGTGTTGTGTGGTGGTCTGACCGAGCTGATTCGTGCTGGGTTTGACACGCTTGTCGAGGCTGGCTACCAGCCCGAGGTTGCTTATTTCGAATGCCTGCACGAGGTCAAGCTGATCGTCGATCTGATCTACGAGGGCGGCATCGCCAACATGCGCTCGTCGATTTCGGATACCGCGGAGTTCGGCGACTTGACGCGCGGGCGGCGGGTGATAACCGAGCAGACGCGAGCGGAAATGAAGCAGATTCTCGCCGACGTGCAGAACGGCCACTTTGCGCGGGAATGGCTGGCCGAAAACCAAGTGGGCCGCCCGGTGTACAATGCGGTCAAGCGCCGCGATTCCGAGCACCTGATCGAGACCGTCGGCACCCGGCTGCGCGCGATGATGAGCTGGCTGGACGACAAATAGGATACCCAGAGAGGAGGTGAGCGCGATGGAACCCCTACTTAGCGAGTTGAGTTCCGACCCCGACCTTTGGTCGGTAGGCGGTCTCTACACGGCTGGAGGGGACCGTCTGCCGCTCGTACCACCGCATCCGGCCAGCCTAGGAAAAACACATCATGGCTGATGCAAATCGCGTATATATTTTTGACACCACGCTGAGGGATGCCGAGCAAACGCCCGGTGCCTCGCTGACCGTCCGGGAAAAGCTGGAAGTCGCCCACCAGTTGGCGCGGCTGAAAGTCGATATTATCGAGGCCGGCTTTCCAGTGTCCTCCAACGAGGATTTTGAGGCCGTGCGCCGCATTGGGCAGGAAGTTGCCGGGCCGGTAATCTGCGGACTGTCCCGCGCCGTGCCCAAGGACATCGAGCGGGCCGGCGAGGCGCTCGGAGACGCGCCGCGGCCGCGAATCCACACCTTTATCGGCACATCGGATATTCACCTCGCGGGTCAGTTGCGCAAGGGCCGGGAAGAAGTGCTGAAGATGGCGGTGGCTGCGGTGGAGCAGGCCAAGTCGTACTGCGACGATGTCGAGTTTTCCCCCATGGATGCCGCCCGCACCGAGCCTAACTACCTCAACGAAGTCATCGCGGCGACGATTGCGGCAGGAGCGACGACGATCAACATTCCCGACACCGTGGGTTATGCCGTGCCCGAAGAGTTTGGGGCACTGATCGCCCGAATCCTCAATCAAGTACCCAACAGTGGAGACGCCATTATCAGCGTCCACTGCCACGACGATCTGGGCATGGCGGTAACCAACACGCTCTCCGCGATCAAAAACGGCGCGCGCCAAGCCGAATGCACGATCAACGGCTTGGGCGAGCGGGCCGGCAATTCCTCATTGGAAGAAATCGTCATGGCGCTAAAGACGCGCCAGGACTACTTCGGCTTTGATACCGAGGTGGTCACCGAGGAAATCGTCCCCACTAGCAGACTGGTCAGTCGCTTGATGGGGATCGCAGTCCAGCCCAACAAGGCGATCGTCGGTGCCAACGCCTTTGCCCACAGCTCGGGCATCCACCAAGATGGGGTGCTCAAGCAGCGCGACACCTTTGAGATCATGGATCCGAAAGATGTGGGGCTGGAGGCTACCGAGATCGTACTGACGGCGCGCTCGGGCCGCGCTGCTTTGCGCCATCGGCTGGAGGTTTTGGGTTACGAGCTGGATCAGGCGAAGCTGGACAAGGTCTATGAGAAGTTCTTGGAACTGGCCGACAAGAAGAAGGAGATCTTCGACGAGGACTTGGTCGAGATATTCCTCGACGATCCCGGCGAGGGGACAACCCGTTACGAAATAAAGTATCTGCACGCAGTTAGCCGCACCGGAACTGTGCCCTCGGCGACGGTACGTTTGAGCATCGACGGTGGCGAGCCTGTGGAGGGATCGGCTCAGGGTGACGGACCGGTGGACGCTGTCTATGCGGCCATTAATCAAGCTCTCAAGAAGAATCCATTCGAAGATAATGATATCCAACTGGACGATTATGTCATTCGTGCGATCACTTCCGGTAGTCAGGCGCTAGGCGAGGTGACGGTACATCTGTCGAGAAATGGAGAACAGGCGCGGGGCCGGGGTGTTTCGACCGACGTTATTGAGGCCAGCGCCAAGGCCTATATCGACGCGCTGAATCGCTTGGCACAGAAGATCGTTGTGAATCAGTATGGTTGGCGACCGAATCAGACTGATGATGTCGACGAGTTGAATCGTCAGGCGCAAAAGAAAACCAAAGAATGACCGTGTAGAGGAGATTGGAGATGGGTAAGACCCTATTGCACAAGGTTTGGGACGCGCACACTGTGCGCGAGTTGCCCTCTGGGCAGACGCAGTTGTTCGTTGGCCTGCATTTGGTCCACGAGGTGACCAGTCCCCAGGCCTTTGAGATGCTGCGGGAGCGCGGCCTTACGGTTCGATTCCCAAAGCGCACGTTTGCCACTGTGGATCACATCGTGCCCACGGATTTGGTGCAGCGGCCTTTTGTCGATGACTTGGCCGAGGAGATGATGGACGCGATCGAACAGAATGCGGCCGAGTTTGAGATTCCGCTGTTCAACATTGACGATCAGCGCCAAGGGGTGGTCCACGTCATCGGCCCGGAACTGGGCTTGACTCAGCCGGGCATGACCATTGCCTGCGGCGACAGCCACACTTCGACGCACGGAGCTTTTGGCGCGGTGGCCTTTGGCATTGGTACGAGCCAAGTCCGCGACGTGCTGGCCACTCAGTGCTTGGCGATGGACCCGCTCAAGGTGCGGCGGATTGAAGTCAGTGGTGCGCTGAGCGAAGGGGTGTACGCCAAGGACGTCATCTTGCACGTCATCGGTCTGCTTGGGGTCAATGGCGGCGTTGGCTACGGCTATGAGTACGGCGGCTCAGTCATTGAGTCCATGTCTATCGAAGAGCGGATGACGGTGTGCAACATGTCGATTGAAGGCGGTGCCCGGGGCGGGTACGTCAATCCCGACCAGACGACGTACGACTATCTCAATGGGCGGCCACACGCGCCGCGCAACTTTGGGGCTGCGGTCGAGTGGTGGGAGTCCATGGCCTCGGATGCAGACGCCGAGTATGACGACCTAGTCCAAATAGATGGCCGCGAGATCGGCCCGACTGTGACGTGGGGCATTACTCCAGGCCAATCGGTCGGCGTTGACCAGGTTCTGCCCGATCTGGACGCTTTTGCCGACGCCGAGCGGGCTACCGTCGAGGAGGCCTTTTCGTACATGGACTTCGCGCCGGGGCAAAGGATCGCCGGTACCAAAGTAGATGTGGCCTTTATCGGCTCCTGCACCAACGGTCGGCTCTCGGATTTGCGCGAGGCAGCTCGGGTTGCTCGCGGGCGCAAGGTCGCTTCCGGCGTCCGCGCCCTCGTGGTGCCTGGGTCGCAACAGGTGCGGGCCGCAGCCGAGGCCGAGGGCCTGCACGAGATCTTTGCGGAAGCCGGGTTCCAGTGGCGGGGAGCGGGTTGCTCCATGTGCTTGGCGATGAATCCCGACAAACTTCAGGACCGCGAGCTATGTGCTTCGTCGTCCAACCGCAACTTCAAGGGCCGTCAGGGCAGTCCCACCGGCCGCACTCTGCTAATGAGTCCGGCGATGGTCGCGGCCGCGGCGGTGGCGGGTGAGGTGGCGGATGTGCGAGAGTTGGTGGGGTAGGAGCCATCGCTATATCGCTCGTGACATTGAGCGGACAAAGCAATTGTTGTATGCCGCATGCCGCAAGAGCCTACCTATCTAATGATTTCCTCGAGCTAGTTTTTGAGGTAAAAGAAAAAAGATTTCTCAAAAGACGGTATAACATCACTCACGCATCCACAGAATCAGAAGGTGAGCCGTGCCAGCTTCTGGATTGCGGTACATTCTTATCCGATACCCGTCGCAGATATGGCGAGACGTTTGAGCGGGATAACAAAAACAGATGGCTAGGGATAAGAAAACAGTCTATATCGAGACCTCGGTCGTGTCGTATTTAACCGCTCGACCTACGAGTGACCTGCTGGCGGCTGCTTGGCAAAAGATCACTGTTGACTGGTGGGATACGCAGAAAAACCGATTTGATCTCTATACGTCTGATGTCACGGTTGAAGAAGCTGGAAGGGGTAACTACGAGGCGGCGGCGCGACGTCTTGAGGCGTTATCCGGTATTCCCGCATTACCAATCACAGAGGCCATAGTCGCGTTGTCCAAAGCGCTTCTCCAAGGGAGAGCCCTTCCGTCCAAGGCCCTGGATGATGCCTTTCATATTGCCATATCTGCCGTACATGGTGTTGATTATCTCCTGACTTGGAACTGTCGGCATCTTGATAATGCCGAAACCAAGCCCATCATGCGAAGCGTTTGTACCATACACGGACATACCAGTCCCGAGATCTGCACACCTCAAGAACTTATGGGAGTATTTGAAGATGTCTGACGAAATCATCAAGGAACTCTGGCAGATCAAAGACCGCATCGCACGGGAACATGGGTATGATATAGACGCCCTTGTTACCTATCTCCGAACCAAAGAGCGGCCGGAAGGCCAACGAGTTGTGGACCTATGCGCCATGAGAGAGGCTGCCCAACCGGTTTCCAAAAGGAGGCAGACTTGATGAACGAATCAGCAATCCGACTGCGTATTGAGCCATTGGACGAAGGTGGCTTTCTCGCCACGAGTCCCGATGTCCCGGGCTTGGTTGCGGAGGGACGCGGCGTCACCGAGGCTGCTGAAATTGCACAAGGTCTCGTCCGCAAAATTGCAGAGTCGTGCATTGAACACGGAGATCCACTTCCTCGCGCATTAGTAAGTATTCCATGACAGGGTCCAAGGAATGAAGGACCGTGAGGCTGAGACAGTTCAATTGTAGGTGCAACTCTTTAAGGAGACACGATGGAAAATTCGAGTGTGATTCAGACTATAGCTGGCCGCGGCGTGGTGGTGCGCGGGGCTGATATTGATACCGACCGCATCATCCCGGCTCGCTTTTTGCGGACGGTGACCTTTGAGAATCTGGGTGCCCATGCCTTTGAGGACGATCGCGCGGCTGGTGACCATTCCTTTGACCAAGCGCGCTTCCAAGGGGCGTCGATCCTGTTGGCCAATGCCAATTTTGGTTGCGGATCCTCGCGCGAACACGCGCCGCAGGCTCTGATGCGCTGGGGGATCCAGGGCTTTGTCGCCGAGTCCTTTGCCGAGATTTTCTTTGGCAACTGCATCGCCATGGGATTGCCCTGTGTGCGGGTGGCAGCCGAGGACATGCAGGCGTTGATGGATGCGGTCGAGAGCGATCCGGCGCAGGAGGTGGCCATTGACCTCGGAGCGCGGCAGGTGCGCTGGGCCGGCGGCCAAGTTGCAGCCGATATCGCCGACGGTCCGCGCGAGCAGTTTCTCAAAGGGAGTTGGGATTCGCTGGGTCAGCTCTTGGACGCCGGCGACCAGATTGAGAGCACCACGCAGAAGCTGCCGTACGTGGCGGGGTTCTGAAAGAGATGAGAAGATGGGCTACATCAAGATAGATGGACGGAAGATTACCAACCTAGTGTCCCGCGTACTGGTTGTGACGGCAGCAGTGCTGATTCTCGCTCTCGTCATAGGTGCGGTCTTGATCAATATCGGGATCGCCCTGGCAGTGGCGATCATCATTGCCGCGGTGGTGCTGCTGGCCACCCCGGTGGTTGCGGGGCTGATCTGGCTCGCCAAACTAATCCATAAAAGAGGGAGATAAATAATTGCACAAAATTGCCGTAATACCCGGAGACGGAACAGGGCCTGAAGTGGTAGTCGAGGGCTTGAAAGCACTCGACGCTGTAGCTGCTAAGCAGGGATTCAAATACGAGACCGTGGAGTTTGACTTTGGCGGCGACCGCTATTTGCGCACCGGCGAGGTCTTGCCCGACTCGGCAGCCGACGACTTTAGGCAGTTCGATGCCATTTACCTAGGGGCCATCGGCCACCCCGACGTGAAGCCGGGTATCCTCGAAAAGGGCATTCTACTGAGGCTGCGCTTTGAGTTGGACCAGTACATTAACCTCCGCCCGGTCAAGCTCTATCCCAACGTGCCGACGCCGATTAAGGACAAGGGGCCGGAGGAAATCGACTTTGTGGTGGTGCGGGAAAACACTGAGGGACTGTACGCGGGTTCTGGCGGCTTTCTCAAAAAGGGCACGCCCGACGAAATCGCAGTGCAGGAATCGATCAACACCCGCAAGGGCGTCGAGCGCTGCTTGCGCTACGCTTTTGAGTACACCCAGCGGCGCAACAAGGACAACACCTTGACGCTGTGCGGCAAAACCAACGTGCTGACGTATGCTTTCGATTTGTGGGAGCGGGTGTTTGAGGAAATCGGCGCGGCCGACTATCCGGCCATCAAGCGCGACTACGCCCACGTCGATGCTATCTGCATGTGGATGGTCAAAAACCCCGAGTGGTTCGACGTGGTAGTTACCGACAACATGTTCGGGGACATCATCACGGATTTGGGCGCGATGATCCAGGGCGGAATGGGCATTGCCGCTGGCGGCAATATCAACCCCGAAGGCGTGTCGATGTTCGAGCCGATCGGCGGCTCGGCCCCCAAGTACACGGGCCAGAATATCATCAATCCTATGGCCGCCGTTGGTGCTTGCCAGCTCATGCTCGACACGCTCGGTGAGCACGAGGGTGCCAACATTTTGGAGGGCGCTATCGTCTCGACGCTGACCAAGCTAGACGATATGGGCGCGGGTAGGATGGGATATTCCACTGCGGAAGTAGGCGACTTAGTAGCCCAGGCCGTGGCCGACGCCTAGGGCGATGGAGGTAAGCGACACCATGCGCATCGAAGTCTATGACTCCACCCTGCGGGACGGCGCTCAAGCCGAGGGCATTTCCTATTCGCTAGAGGACAAGCTGCTGATCGCGCGGCGGCTCGACGCGCTCGGAGTCGATTACATCGAAGGGGGTTGGCCCAACCCCACCAATCCCAAGGATCTGGCCTTTTTCCAAGAAGTGAAGAAGCTGGGTCTGAAGGCGCGAGTGACCGCCTTTGGCAGCACGCGCCGGGCTGGTGTGGCCCCAGAGGAAGACGCGACCCTGAACACGCTGCTGCGGGCCGAGACCGACAGCGTTTGCATCTTTGGCAAGAGCTGGACCTTGCACGTCGTCGAGGCGCTCAAGACGACGCTAGAAGAAAATCTGCGGCTGATTGAGGACTCGGTAGCCTATCTGGTCGCGCACGGCCGCGAAGTGATCTACGACGCCGAGCACTTTTTCGACGGCTATAAGGCCGACGCCGATTACGCGGTCGAGACCTTGTTGGCCGCCGAGCGCGGTGGAGCGCGGATTTTGGTGCTCTGCGACACTAATGGCGGTACCCTGACCAGCGAGATGGGCCAGATTGTCGAACAGGTCGCCGAGCGGATTGCGCTGCCCTTTGGCATCCACACGCACAATGATGCTGGTGTGGGCGTGGCCAATACCCTCGTGGCCGTGGAGCGGGGCGCGGTGCAAGTGCAAGGAACGTTTAACGGCTATGGCGAGCGTTGCGGCAACGCCAACTTGTGCGCTATTCTGCCCAACTTGGAACTGAAGATGGGGTTCGAGACAGTGGGTCGCGACAATCTCGTGGAGTTGATGGACTTCTCCCGCTTCCTCAGCGAAATCGCCAACGTCTATCACGACCACCGCCAGCCCTATGTCGGCGAGAGCGCGTTCGCCCACAAGGGGGGCGTCCACATCGACGCCATGATTAAGGATCCGCGCTGCTACGAACACATCGATCCCATAGCCACCGGCAACGAGCGGCGGTTCTTGGTCTCGGACCAAGCGGGCGGTGCGACGGTCGTCAGCAAGCTGCGGCGATTTTTGCCCGACATAGAGAAGAGGGATCCGCTGGTGGGGCAGGTCTTGGAGCGAGTCAAGCAGTTGGAGCACGAGGGCTATCAGTTTGAGGCGGCGGAGGGGTCGTTTGAGCTGTTGGCGCGCCGGGTCCAGGGCACGTACGAGGACTTATTTACGCTAATTAACTTCCGCACCATCAACCGCAGGATCGGGGAGCACGCCGAAGAAGCCGAGGCCATTGTCAAGGTCGTCATCGGCGATGCCGAGTACCATATGGTCGCTGGCGGCGATGGTCCGGTCAATGCGCTTGACCAAGCGCTACGCAAGGCGCTGGAGCAGGAGTTCCCCGCGCTCAAGCAGGTGCATTTGGAAGACTACAAGGTGCGGGTGTTATCGAGCAGCGATGGGACTGCGGCCAAGACGCGGGTATTGATCGAGTCGTCGGACGGCAAGGATGTGTGGGGTACGGTGGGGGTTTCGGAGAATGTGATCGAGGCGAGTTGGATCGCCCTAGCCGATAGTTTGCACTACAAGCTGATGAAGGATGCGCTGGCCGAGCTAGCGGTCGGCGCGACGGGAACGGACTGAGTGCGCAAAGCGAGGAGCAAGACAATGACCTCTACAAAAGTTGCCGATTTAACAGTTGATGAGTTTAGAGCACTTGTTCAGGAGGTTGTTGTAAACACGCTCTCAGAAATGTTGGGCGATCCTGACGAAGGAGCGGAATTGCGCGAAGACTTCGCCGAGGAGCTTCGGGGCACCCTTGTCGCGGTGGAAGGAAGCAGCAATGAAAACAGTTGACCTCTTCAATTTATATGTAGACGAACTACGCCCAGACCCTCCTTGGTCAGAATATGAAATTGGTGGCCTTACGGTGCGTCTTACAGATGATTACGATGCTAAAGTCCCGCAATTAGCTAAACCTGCAAAGTGGGTCATCACTGAGCAGGAGGCAAAACGCTTGCCGCCACATAAAGGTACTTGGCAAGCCACCGCAACTGTGTCTTGGAAAGATTCTGTGGAAAAGAGCATTCTCCTTGACGAGGAATGCGACGATGACGGGCTGTGGGATCTATGCAATTTACTCACTTTTATCACAGGTAGAAGCGTAGTAACAGCAGAGTACAAGAACAGGTACAGACCCGATATATATGGTGACAGCTATGCAGCGATTCCAATTGAGACTTTGAAAGCCGCAGCGCTTGCTTGGCAAAATAGGGAGAATTTGGTATCGAGAAATTTACACATCGCTCTGACTTTATACAATGAGGCAATGAACGCCAATCTCTTGCAAGCTCGCGCCGCTTTGAATTCGACGGCACTCAATATAATCCTCGATAATCATGAAACGGCCTATGAGAAGGTCAGCAAGAAAATCCGTAAGGAACTTAAAAATAAAATAATCAATATCCTCAAGTGCTTCGAGCAAACAAAAGATCTCCAGCCAGATCAAGTGGAGCGGTATAGACGTTTACTACATGCCCAGATTGATCGTGGCCCAGCTTCAAAAGATAAACTGCTTTCACTCCTCCAATCACTTGAGATTGTAGATTCATCGCCGACTCCTAATCAAGAAGATCGGGTTCAAGATGTTGACCAAGTACGTAATCGCCTAGTTCATACAGGCCTACCGAAGATAAAAGGACTTGATAATGAACAGTCTAAAAAATACACAGCCAAAATAGCTGCTAACGTAGTCCCTGAGATCATACGTATTGTCATAGGGCACCATTTGGGTTTCCGCTCTGGGGGGCTTGGATCGTATTCTCAGATAAAATACGACCTTATTGAGTTTTTTCATAACGGTGTGTTGCTAGACCCAGAGTTTAGACAGATGGCTAAATATGGATTGACGAAGAATAGAGAACTTTACCAAAGACTAAGTTGATGTATTACATCAGCATAGATGAAGTATTGGCTCGTTATCGGCGCATTATTGAAATAAGTGGTGGCTCTATGGAGTTGCTCAATCGCAGTGGATTAGAATCGGCTGTCGCGCAACCTCGTATGACGTTTGACGGACAAGATCTCTATCCCACTGTTATAGAAAAGGCGGCAGCCTTGTGTCTTTCCTTGATTCAGAATCATCCCTTTGTTGATGGGAATAAACGGGTGGGACATGCCTCAATGGAAGCATTCTTAAATAAAAATGGATATGAAATTGATGCAACTGTAGATATTCAAGAACAGATCATCTTGGGAGTTGCATCAGGATGTGTTTCTCGCGATAAACTCGTCATATGGTTGAAAGAGCATGTGTATAGAAGTATAGACCAGCGGCACCCTCCTAGAGAAGGAGACCCAGAGGAGGAAGAATGAGTCAATGTGCCTTATTCGTCGTCCTGTTCCCCGTTTGAAAAAATGCCCCCACCCTATTTGATCTCAACGCCGTAAGAGAGACTAAATATAGCCTTCTCGCCGGTGCCGAATACGCCCTTCGTGCCGCCGACAAAGCCGATACTCTCGCCGCCCGCTTAGCCGTTTTCACCAGTTCCGCCGCCGTTTTCTCCGATTCTGCCTACGCCCACGCCGATTCCACCTTATCCGCCGAAACCCTGTTCGCTGCCAACGCCTACGCTGCCCGCTTCGCCTTATCCAAGGCCGCCAACTATACCGACTACGCTACTAGAGATGGCGGCGATGATGTCGTTTACGAAGCCTGCGATGCCGTTCTTTCTTCCGCCGCTGCTACCACTGCCACCGAAGCCTACAAAGTTGCTCGCCGTGCCGCCGCCGCCGCTTTCCAATCCTATGCTGCCGCTTACGACGCCCGCAATGCTCGTTTAGCTCCCCGAGCCTACAAAGTCGCTTGGGGGGCCGCCGAGAAAACCGCCTCCATTGCTCGCCGTGCCGCCTCTATTGCCCGCCATGCCGCCGACCAAGTGGCCACTGTCCGAGCCGATCGAGCATCTGCAGATTCTCTCTACGCCGCTGCTCAGGCCGAGGCCCGGTACACCGCTGAGGACTACACCACGTACATTGATTCCGCAGACGCCGATGAAGCTCCATCCAACAAAGCTGCCCGTCTGCGTCGTGCCTACAAGAAAGATGCTGCTGAGCAAGCTGCTGAAAAAGCCACTGCTGCTCATCGTGCTGCTGAGCAAGCCGCTGAAAAAGCCACCGTTGCTCATCGTGCTGCTGAGCAAGCTGCTGAAAAAGCCGCTGCTGCTCATCGTGCTGCTGAGCAAGCCGCCAAGGTTTACGCCGAGCAAGCTGTCCGCTTGCACCGTGCTTATAAGAAAGACGCCGTGCAAGCGGCCTACGATGTCGCCTGTGCCACGGCCTACGACGCGGCTTATCAGGCAGTGGGCTAGTTTGAAATTTCTTTCCGAAAAACAACCTAAAGAGAGCCGCTTGGCACGATTCTTGCCAAGAAGCCTACAATGTATTATATATTAGGAAAGGAGAATAATTATGGAAACTACTGC
>MKWU01001774.1_pt1 | contig 35554 bp, 30 predicted proteins | sample 809101 | NCBI WGS metagenome assembly MKWU01 (sample SAMN05860141, study PRJNA318959) | sponge metagenome | host: Aplysina aerophoba | place: Slovenia: Piran, Adriatic Sea, Gulf of Piran | collected 2013-05-07
ATCTCGTGTGCCTGTTTTCGTTTGCGTACCAGTACCGTCCCGCCCTTCAAGCCACCCGGCGACCACGAGGTCGCCAGGTGGCCCATTCCTCCGGATACAACGGCTCCGGTGGTAAGCGGAGGGAACTTTTGAGACGGAGGAAAGCCCAACCTGGGGTCGAATACATACTACAGTCTGGATAATGAGGGCGTATCCACTCCTCGAGCTGTCTCCATAGGATCGGCCGACCCATCCGCTCCAGGAACACCCTGCACCCCGCGGGCGGGTCTTGCGTACCTCCGCTACTATGCCTGAGAATCACTTCTCATGGGCATCCGCCCATACATGCTTTTCGTGTTCCTGGGGTTCCTCTGGCTCATAGGCGTGTGGGATGTGCACTACAAGAACATCTTCGGCATACGACTGGTAGCCCTCATGGTGCCGGAGAACGTCATCGCGTGCTCGTGGCCGCCGTTTGACTGCATGCACTTGGGCGGGCAGAAAGCGAAAGTATTCAAATCCTTGTCGGGGAACTAAAGGGGGCGATATGCCGCGTTGGGCGCTCATCGTGACGGTGGCCACTGCACTGTTCGCAGGGTGTGGGATTACGCTTGAACAGTGCCTTGAGCGTGACGTCGAGTCCCTGACGCCTCAGGAGCAGTCTGACTGTTTCCAGTATGCGAGCGACGCGCTGCAAACAGGCCATGGTGACCGGCAACGCATCGCCGAATTACGCGCACAGCTCCCGGCACCGACGCCGACGCCGGTGCCTATGGTCGATGTGGGCTTCCTGCGGTTCTCCTACGCTTACACCAGAGAGTACTCTGACCCCGCCGAACTCGTGATGTTCAACATCGAGAACCTGTCGGGGATAGCGCGAAGCATTGACCGGCTGGTATGGTCAGCACGAGATTCCAACGGGAACCATTACAGTCCGGCATTGATCTCTTTCCGTGACCTCATGGAGACAGAGGGGCAGGACTGTTGGCAAGGCAGTGCGCTGAGACCCGGTGGTGTGGGGTGCCGCGTAGGGTACATATGGCTGCTGCAGGAACCCAACGTGACCATAACAGAGGTACGCTACGACGGAGTCAGGCTCCCGTTACCACGAACGCGATGATTCGCCTCAGACTGCCTGATGACGACAGCCTCGGTTTCGCCATAGACGTGCGAACAGTGGAGAGGTGGGCGGGCTGAGAACGACGGAAGCTCCCGCATCAGTTGCGCGTAAGCTAAGCGTTCGGGCACAGGTTGTGATGCCAGCCTGCTAGGCTTGTTGTCGGGAAGATCAGCGCAGGAAGTACGCCGTTGTGACATGCCGCGCGGCTGGCATGTCCCCAGCAGAGACGACCTTCAGGTACCCTCCTACAATGTCACTTCCCACTGGAAAGTTCGCAATACGGTAACCTTAGGTTCACCATGAGCGGGGGTGGGGGGAGCCGAGGGGTCTCCCGGGGGAACGTTGGTGGGTGGCGAGGCGCCTCCTGAGAGATTCCTCGGCTTCGCTCGGAATGACACACTCCGGCATCATCCCTATGAGGGCACGGGGTAGGGGATGGGCGTGGTAGCATGGCCGATGGCGCCGTCGCGTGAGAGCGAGGCATGGCTCCGCCAGCACGACCGCGGCCGACCCTTCACCGGAGTAGCGCATTGACCTGGGTTACGGCGGCGCTCGCCAGCACCATACTGTTCGCGGTCGTGACGGTGCTGGACAAACGGCTGACCACCAACCTCTACCCGAGCGCGGGCGCTTTCAACGTTGGTTTCGGGGTGATGCAGGCGAGCATCTCCCTCATCTACTTCGCGTTCGTGATCCCACTGGTGGGGTTCGACGGCGGCGCCGGGGTCCCATGGGCGATGGCGAGCGGCGTGCTGTGGGGTCTGGGTCTGGCGCTCTTCTTCCACGCTCTGCGGCTGGAGGAGATGTCCCGCGCGGTGCCGGTGCAGCAGATGGCGCCGGTGTTCGCGGCGATCGTGGCCGTGCTCTTCCTTGGCGACATGTTGACTCTGTTGCAATGGGCGGCGGTGCTGGTGGTGATCTTCGGAGCGGTGTTGGTATCCGCGAGGCCGGAGCAGGGGCTGTTCCGCCTCGCGCGCGGGCGTGCGTTCTTCCTGCTGCTGGGCGGGAGCTTCTCGCTGGGGATGGCGTTCGTTGTGAGCGAGCAGGCGACGCGGGAGATGAACGTATGGGCGATCCAGGCGATACGTTCCGGGACGATGAGCGCGGCCATCTTCCTGCTGGCGGCACGGCCCAGGACGGTGCGCCAGTTCGCCAGCGCGTCGCGGGACCTCTACACGTTCTCGATGCTGGTGCTTGCGGAAGGGCTGCTCGCGCCGCTGGCGGCGCTGGCGTTCATCATCGCGCTGGACCTTGGGCAGGTGTCGTCGGTGAGCGTTCTGTCGGCGTCGCGCCCGCTGTTCACGCTGCTGCTCGGCGTGGGGCTGAGCACGCGCTTCTGGAACGTTCTCAACGAACCACTCGACCGGGAGACGGTGGGTCTGAAGACGACGGCGGTGGTGATGATCGTGGGCGGGGCAACGGTGCTGAGCCTCGGCTGAGGGGAGCCCCTCACCCGCCGCTGCGCGTCGACCTCTCCCAGAAGGAGTCTCCCAAAGGGAGAGGTGAGTCTGGGTTCAGCCGCCGCCGACGGGGCGGACGATCTCGACGCGGTCGCCGTGCTCCAGCGTGACGGTGGGGAAGGTCTCGCGCCCCAGTACGTCGCCGTTGCGGGCGACCGCGACGTAACGTCCGGCGAGGCCGAGCGTGTCGAGGTACTGGGCGATGGTGATGGGCGCGTCGAGTTCGTGGGTCGCGCCGTTTATGGTGAGCGTAATCATGGCGGGGTTGCCTTCGCCCATTAGCGTAACGCCCAAGGGGGATGTTGCGCTATCGCGCAGCCGAAAGCTCCGGCCATCCACCCCCATCCTAACCTCCCCCATCAAAGGGGAAGGAAATCAGGCGGAGGGGACGGCGTCGCTGACGGCGGCGGCGAGTTGGGATGCGGCGTTGGCGGGGTCAGTGGCGCCGAGGATGGCGCTGATGACGGCGACGCCGGATGCGCCAGCCTGCATGACGGCGGGCGCGTTGTTGGCGGTGATGCCGCCGATGCCGATGACGGGGACGCCGGGCTGCGCGCACCATCCGACGAGGCCGACGCCTGCGGGCGGCTGGCCGGGGTGCGTCGGCGAGTCGTAGACCGTGCCGACCACGAGGAAGTCGGCGCCCTGCGCTGCCGCTTCCCGCGCGGCGTCAACACCGTGCACGGAGCGTCCGATGAGGAGCGGACGGCCCATTCGCGCATGGGCAGACGCGATGCTGCGCGAGTTCTCGGTGAGCTGCACGCCGTCCGCACCGGAAGCCTCGGCGATGCTGACGCTGTCGTTGATGAAGAGCAGGGCCTTGCCGTTCGTGACCTCGCGGAGTCGTTGCGCGAGCTCGAGCTGGAGGGCGTCCGGCAGGTCCTTCTCGCGCATCTGCACGAGGTTCACGCCGCTGTCGACGGCCTGCGCGACGGCGTCGATGAGCGCGTCCGGTCCTCCTGCGAGATTCCTGTCCGTAACGAGTGCGACGATGGGGCGAGGGAGACTGGAGGGAGGTGTGTTGGTCAAGGGAGTCCTTCTCTAGGTGGTGGATCGGATGACGCCTTCCAGCGGGCTGCTGGCCTGGGCATAGCGTTGGGCTTCGATGCGTCCGGCGAGGTAGGCCTTGCGTCCGGCCTCGACGCCGAGTTTGAACGCCTCGCCCATGAGCGCGGGGTCCTGCGCGCGGGCGATGGCGGTGTTCACGAGGACGGCGTCCGCTCCCATCTCCATCGCCTGCGACGCGTGGGAGGGGACGGCGAGCCCGGCGTCGACGACGACGGGGATGTTCGCCTGCTCGATGATGATGGTGATCTCCTCGGCGGTGTGGATGCCCTGGCCGGAGCCGATGGCAGAGCCGAGCGGCATGACGGTCGCGCAGCCCGCCTCCTCCAGCCATTTCGCGAGCACCGGGTCTGCGTGGATGTAGGGGAGCACGGTGAAGCCGTCGGCGATGAGCGCCCTGGCGGCCTCCAGCGTGCCGATGGGGTCGGGCAGGAGGTACTTCGCGTCCGGGATGACTTCCAGTTTCACCCAGTTGGGGAGCCCGAGGGAGCGGGCGAGGCGCGCAATCATGAGCGCCTCCTCCACGGTCTTGCAGCCTGCGGTGTTGGGGAGGACGGTGTAGCGGTCGGGGTCGAGCACGTCGAGGATGGTCGGCTCGGTGGGGTTGTCGAGGTTGAGCCTTCGGATGGCGACGGTGACGATCTCCGCGCCGGATGCGTCGATGGAGGCGACGAGTTCGTCGTTGCTCCGGTGTCGTCCGGTGCCTGCGAGGAGGCGGGAGGAGAAGGAGAAATCGCCTATGTGGAGGCGGTCGTCAATCGTCATGGGGATATGATACCTGACTCGCCTAAAGGTGGAATCTCAGGCGGTCCGCCCGAGTCCCTGGACTACCTCTGTGAGCGGCTCGTTGCCAGCCGCTGTGTGACCTGCCGGTCACGCTGGATTCCCGTTTTCACGGGAATGACGGGAGAGATGCGGGAATGACGGGGCCCTGGGTCAGCGGAAGAGGTCCTTGCCGCGCTCGCGGATGACAGGGCGTATGCCGGAGTCGCTCTTCTCGTAGGGGTAGCCGCGTACGAGGGCCACGGGCACGCGGTGGAGCTTGTGCATGACGAGCTCCGACGCAGCGGCGAGCTCGTCGGCGACCGCGATGACGGTGGAGCGCAGCTCGCGCCCGTCGCTGTCGACGTCGCCGCGGTAGTCGAGCAGGGGTTCGATGCCGGCGCAGCCGATGGCGACGTTGAGCGCGCCCTCGCGCCAGGGGCGACCGAAGGTGTCGGAGACGATGACGGCCAGGTCCGCGCCGGTGGCGTCGCGGAGCGTGTCGCGGATGCGCCGGGCCGAGGCGTCGGGGTCGACGGGCAGCAGCACGACGTAGTCGCCGCCTCTGCCGACATTGGAGGCATCGACGCCGGAGTTGGCGCAGACGAAGCCGTGGCGCGTCTCCGTGATGAGCACGCCGCCCTCCATGCGAACGACGCGGACGGCTTCGCGCAGGATGACCTCGACGGCGCGGGCGTCCTTCTCCCACGTCAGCGCGAAGTCGCGCGCCTGCGCCGACGGCTCGACGCCGCGCAGGTCGGCGACGCGCCCCTCGGCCTTCGAGACGATCTTCTGCGTCACGACGACGACGTCGCCGTCGGCGAGCGGCGTCTGCTGTGCGCTGCACGCGTCGGCGATGAGGCGTCCGAGGTCGTCGCCGTCGGCGATCTCGGGCAGCCTGTCAACGGGAATGATGGTTACGTTGGGGGGCATAGCGAAGCGATGCTAGCAGAGCGAGGGAGTATCACGAGAACGCGGTCAGGCGGAGACGGGCTGCGGCGCCTCGACGTCGAGGTAGACGATCTGCGCGGTGGGTTCGGGAGGGCGCTTGCAGTGCCAGGCGAGGTAGGTCTCGATGGTCTCTCGGACGAGGGATTCGACCCGCTTGCGCGTGTCCGCTGCGGCGACGATGAACGGCAGGTCGGGAGGCTCGGCGCGGTAGCCGTTAGGTGTCTTGGTGATGGGGACGGCGTAGCCATTCACGTCTATTGCCCACGAGGTTGGTTTCGGGAGGGAATCGCAGTCTTCCAAGTGGAACTCAAGCGCCTCACGCATGAGCGTGGCAGTCTCCTCCAGCGTTGCTCCTGTGGCGATACAACCGGGCACATCAGGCGATCCTGCGCAGTAGTTCCTGGGGCTTTTGTCGATGACGACCATGTAGCGCATGGTTACTCCCTGAGGCCTGCCTGCTTGAGGATCAGACGCCATATCCCCGGCTTCACGTCTTCGCCCGGGTGGCCCGCTATGGTTACCGCTCCCGGCTTGGTCGGGTGGTGGAACTTGCGATGGCTTCCGCGGGTGTGGACATGCACCCAGCCATCCCTCTCCACGAGCCTGATCGCTTCTCTTACCTTATGAATCATACGCTCTGCCTGCAAGCATCGTAGGGAGCAGGCATGCGGGCGCACAACGGGCGCGTGTCACAGTGAGGTGGATACCAAGCGAAGCTCAGGCGGAGACGGGCTGCGGCGCCTCGACGTCGAGGTAGACGATCTGCGCGGTGGGTTCGGGAGGGCGCTTGCAGTGCCAGGCGAGGTAGGTCTCGATGGTCTCTCGGACGAGGGATTCGACCCGCTTGCGCGTGTCCGCTGCAGCGACGATGAACGGCAGGTCGGGAGGCTCGGCGCGGTAGCCGTTAGGTGTCTTGGTGATGGGGACGGCGTAGCCATTCACGTCTATTGCCCACGAAGTCGGCTCGGGGAGTGGTTCGCCGCGCTCAACGAATTCTTCGAGGGCGTACCCGATGCCTTCGCGGACGGACTGGGTCACCTCACCGAGTGTCTTGCCGATGCCGACGCCGCCGGTCACGTCCGGGGAGGATGCGCCGTAGTTCCTGGGGCTCTTCTCGATGACGACCATGTAGCGCATGGTTACTCCTTGAGGCTTCCAGGGAGGGGGAGACGGCGTCGGACCCGCAGGGGCTCGGGTTGGGGCGCGGGAGCGTTGCTCAACTGAGATGGGTCAAGAGCGGCTAGCGCAGCGAGTGCCGCCGCATAACCGAGTTTCGGTGGCACCGCGTCTCCTATGCACTGCGCCAGTACTTGCCGTGCAGGCATGGATCCGTCCGCCAGACGGAACTGAAATGAGTCAGGGAAGCCTTGAATGCGTGCGGCCTCGTGAGGTGTGAGAGTCCGCTGCTCCAGCGGATGTATGTAGCGCCCTCTCCCTGGAGTGTGGAAGCCTGTCGTGATCGTGCCTGCCGGCTGATCCCAATGGAGGCGGCCGTAGACAGACGGGTAAGTATGGCCATCCTTGTGGCTGTCTGGGCGAATATGGTTCGGCATTTCATACTCGCCATGCTCAAAGAGGTACCTGATGCGCTCACGATTCGTTGGAGACAGTTGGGCAGGCTTATCAAAGATCGTCTCTTCCTCGACATCGAGCAGGTCTTCAATAGCCCAGCCGACACTCCGTGGCTCTTCGGCGAGTGCGTTGAGGGCTTCATTCAGCAGTGGCTTATGACTCTTGACCGCGACGAGTATGTGACGTCTACGGGTCTGCGGTACTCCGATCCCCAGGCAATCCACTACCGAGTCAACGACTTCGTAGCCCTCCTTCTCTAGCACCGCGCGGGTAGTTTGCACGACTTGGCTGTGGTCTCGATAGATATTCATGACATTTTCAATGATGAGCATTGGCGCCCTCAAGGCCACTGCCACTGCGGGCATTACAAGGTAGAGCACATTCCGCGAGTCGTCGAATCTGGTGTGGTTATTGGCGGTTGAACGGCCCTGACAAGGAGGACCCCCAATAACCACGTCGACATTTCCACGGAGTGCCATAATGTCTGGCGAATAGATCAGTGGTTCTCCTGCGAATGAAGCAGTCGCACCATGGCCAGATATGTTGACATCTACTATCTCCCAGAGATTGGTGACTATCGAATGCTTCGGCTTGAAATTGTATGCGTGTATCTCTGATGTAGGCAGATCAAAATCAGACGCGATTTCAACCGACGGACTTAACCCAACTGACCTTGCCGCATCGACCACACCTGATGTCAGCCCCCCGCAACCCGAAAAAAGGTCAACGATTCGAAGAGGTATGTCGCATGCATTCTGATTGACTAGTGCCCCGCTTGCCACAGCAGAATCCCATGATTCATGAACTACGTCATTCCAAGCAATCGATGAGATACCTTGCCATACCCCTGCGCGGACATGGCGGTGAAGTTGGCCTTCCCCGATTTGGAAGGTCTGCTGAACATGACTGCCGCTCACCCCAGTTTCCTCTGATGCATGGCAGCCAATCTTCTACGTAACCGCTTCCGCAGGACGCTTGATTGCTCTGTTTGGCACTGCCAAAGAATTAGCGAGGGAATGCTGGATGCCCTTAGTTGTCTAACGAGACGCTTGTCTCGCTTCTGGTTGTCCTGGAACTTTGCTGTCCAGTACTCAACATTGGACTTGGGCATTGTTGCCTTTGAGCAACCCGCATGCCTGTGCCAGAAACAACCATGCACGAAGACTGCCAACCCAGGATCAGCGATGTAGAAATCAGGATGGCCAGGCAACGACCGATCGTTGGAGGTGTAGGCAAAGCCGAGGCTGTCAAGCACCGACGCAACGGCGAGTTCGGGCTGAGTACGTTCATGGCGGACGGAAGCCATACGCCTTCGCGTGGCCTCATCAGAGGCAGCTGGTTTGGCGACTCCAATGGTCATGCCGTCATCAAGTCTGACCCTAGGTCCTTGAGGAGTTCGTACGCTTCTCCCTCATCTAGCAGTTCGAGTGCGAGGGTAGTATGCATACGCTTGATTCTCTTGTAAAGCATACGGACACCCTGAGGATCTGTAGGATGGAGATACCCACGCGAAGCGTCGTCGGGATACTGATAGCGGATGAAACCCTTTACGAGAGCTCTGCAGGATGAGTACCGTGGACGGAGGATGCCACTTTCCCAGAAATCGATAGTGCCCTTACGTGTCAACTCGTACGGATCATCGGCCTTCTCATCGTATGAAAGAGATGCCCTCAACCATAACCGTAATGGATAGTTCCCCATGCGGGCTCCCAGCCCGTAGTTATGCGGGTGTGCTCCTTCCTTTCGCGCGTGCCGCCATTCTATGATCTCAAAGAACTTGAAAATAGCAACCCAATACCAAAACTCCGCATTACTTTCAATCACAGGTGGGAGTTCTTGCAAATTCTGATGAAAAAGGACAGCAGCTTCACAATCGAACGACGCAAAATCACTACGATGTTTGTGAGAAACTGTTGAACGCAGCCCATTGATTGCAAAAACGGCTTGGTCCAGTTTATTCTCCGTGAGATTGACGCTACTGAGCTCTCGGCCATATGTGTCAGCTTCTTCTTCTTGGTCGCTTTGCCAACAGGAGAGGAGGTATTGTGCGTCACCGGCTGACAATGTCTTGAGTGGCATTCTGGTGCTACCCCTTGACTTGGATGCTCTTGACAGAGTCAACTATTTTGACCACGTGCTGAGACTGAGCACGCAGGAATCCAGGCTCTTCGGAAGCCCGACGCTTTATCTCTTCTGGTGCATAGCCGGACGCTTCCTCTAGGAGTTTCATCACTCGAGTAAGCAATCCGTTTTCGTTTGAATCCAGGTCTATAAGTTGCGTGTACTCTTCAAGGACACGCTGCGCGACTTCCTCAAAGACTTGTGCGGTGAGTAACCTAAGAAACGCATGCCCCTCTCTAGAAGATTCCAAAGCTTGAACATGTTGATAGCAAGTGTGATTTATTTCAAGTTCTAGAACTCGTTCTGCGTCGTCATTAAGCGATGAGTCTGTTAGCCACCGCACTTCATACAGCCGCTCATCATCCCCGAAATCAGCAGATACAATAGGGAAAAGTGCATTGAGTATGCGAGGCTTCACTGAGAAGGTTTTCTTTGCCAGAATAGACGACTTACGCCAAGCTTGACCTGCGGTTTTCGTTGACGAACGCGCAAGAAACGCGATGACTTGGAAGTCGATTCCTTCATAGCTCGTCAAAGCAGAATCTGAATTCCAATTCGCTGGAACATCTTCGATTTGCCATTGCTTCAACACAGAGTACTCGCGTCGAGCTAAGTCTCGTGCGGAAACCGCAATCCTTATACTGGAAAAACTATGTGCAGTGTCATTAGCCAATACGGCAGGATCAAAGCTGAAGTTTATCTTCGGCTGCAAACCAGATTCCAAAACTGACCGGTCTACATAGTACTTGTCAGCATTGGAGAGTTGTGAGTCAGCTGTAGGTGCAAACCGCAGATTGTCAAAAGCACGCTCGCTGGTGGCAAACGGCTGGAGGACCCTCTTCTCCCTCCGCCTCCAATTCATCTCAATCATCATTGGCCTCCGGGACTTGGGCAGATTGTATGGAAGCTGCGGTGACATCAATGGAGAGTTCTGCTTGCCATTCGGGGTTGATTAGGTCAGATTGAGCTTCAATGTGGATTGGGCTGTCCTTGAGAAGTTTCACTCGCAAACAGCCTAGTTCAACCAGCTTCCCTTCCAACCTCAAGGATTCGAGATTGACCTGTTGGTCATGTTGAGCGTTGTCTTCTGCCAATACACTTATTGCGATTACAACATCTACAAGTAGCGTTTCTTCAATGTAGTCTGGCTTGAGACCGAGCTTGAATGCGCCATGAATACGGGTACCAGTGGAGGAAATGTGCCGCGATTGTTCAACGTTGATCTCAAAGGGATCGGGATGTCGAGGGATAGGACCAGGTCTACTTGGTTTTGTCCCACCCAGTAGATCAGCCAGCATTCGGCCTAGAATGTTGAGTGGTTCTAATGAAGGCCGTGGAGGAATAGGAATGAGAGTATTCTGGAAAAGGGTTACTTGGTACCTTAACCGTCTCAGGAGACCATATACGAGATTGGCACCATCAGCTATATTCTTCAGGCGGTCGCTCTTGTAATCCCACTTGTGGTGGGGAGGTGGCTCTGAGAACCTGAGTGCATTGTCAATCGCCTCATCTGCAACGTAAACAGCGGCGATAGGAACTGTATTGTGAGACGGCGCCATATACTCAACAACCATTCGTGGCTTGCGCATAAGACAGATAGCATTGGCAATAATATCCTCACCGTCGTCTTCCTCGTCGGGCGACTGCTCAAGAACCTCTTCAATTTGGACTGCAGCCCATTTCCCCAGTTTGACTTCCTTACCTTGGAACGGAAGCGTTTTCATGTCAGTGCAACGCTCTCTGTCCCCTCGGGGCTGTGCCCGTCCCACTGCCATCTCGTAGGCGTGGATGTACGGTCTGAGGTCGGCACGCTGCCGAACATTAGGTGGCGCCACCTCTTTGCCACCGTCCATAAGGTGCACTTCGAGATTCTCCTCCAGTATCCTGGGCCACCAAAAGTCTTCAATCCCTCCTCTAATGTCGTTCAGGTCATAATTGTTGCCCAGTATGAGCACCGAAGTCCCTGTTGTGTCTGATGAACGGACGGGTATGCCCAGCTCCTGTGCCATCGCATCGGCGTCTTCATCTATGAATGGCCACGGTTCGCCGTCTTCGCCTACCGCGCCGAACCATGCGCGGCCAGTGTAGCTGCTGTCGCCAACCTTGTGGTCACGGAAGAAGGAAGCGACAAAGAGCCGTGCGGAAGCGCCTTCAGTGTCCCCTGTTGGTGCAAATCGGGAATAGTAGATAACAGTGGGAATTATATACGTGTGCACACTTTAGGGGTGAAAAAGGGTTGACGTCGGGTAGCCGTTGGTGTACAGTACCTACGTAATACACGAGGGGATTGCACCGATGACAGCACCAGGGAAATCGTTCCGCAAGGGTATCAGCCTCATGGACGCCATGAGGGAGTTCGGCAACGACGAAGAGAAGGCCAATGCGTGGCTCGTAGCCCGCCGCTGGCCGGACGGCATCCGTTGCCCGTACTGTGAGGGCGACAACGTCAAGCGGCGCGAGATAGGCCGCAAGACCCCCACCTACCGCTGCAACCCCTGCAAGCGCGATTTCACCGTCAAGACCGCTACAGTCATGCACGACTCCAAGTTGCCGCTGACCAAGTGGGCGCTGGCGTTCTACCTGTTCAACACGAGCCTCAAGGGCGTGTCGAGCATGAAGTTGCACCGCGACCTTGGCATCACGCAAAAGAGCGCGTGGCACATGGCGCACCGCATCCGTGAGACGCTGGACGACGAGACGGAGCGGATGGCGGGGCCGGTTGAGGCGGACGAGACCTACATCGGCGGGCGCGAGAAGAACAAGCACGCGCACAAGCGGCTGAACGCCGGGCGCGGCGTCGCTGGCAAGGCTCCAGTGGCGGGCGTCAAAGACCGCGCAACGAACAAGGTACGCGCAACGGCTGTAGCGTCCACGGACAAGCCGACGCTGCAAGGGTTCGTCACCGCGAACACGGAACCTACCGCGCAGGTGTTCACGGACGAACACCCATCCTACGCGGGACTCCCACGGGCGCACCGCGCGGTCAAGCACAGCGCGGGCGAGTACATCCGCGAAGAGGCGCACACGAACGGCATGGAGTCGTTCTGGGCGCTCTTGAAGCGTGGATACATCGGCACCTACCACTGGATGAGCGCGAAGCACCTGGACCGCTACGTCAACGAGTTCTCGGGGCGGCACAACCGCCGTAGGCTGGACACGGCAGACCAGATACGGGCGACGGTCAGCCGTTCGGTTGGCAGGCGGCTTCCCTACGCAACGCTCATCGCTGACGAGCCGAGGTTGCTGTGATGGCGGAGCGCAACTTCGCCAACCGGACGCTCTACCACGGAGACAACCTCAACTTTCTCCGTGGGATGAACAGCGGGACGGTCGACCTGATAGCCACGGACCCGCCGTTCAACAAGAGCAAGGACTTCCACGCTACACCGGACAGCCTTGCAGCGGGCGCATCCTTCCAAGACCGCTGGAGCTGGCATGACGACATTCATGATGACTGGCTGACGGCCATCATGCGGGATGAGCCGGAGGTATGGGCGGTCATCGACACGGCCAAGAAGGTCTACGGGGACGACATGGGAGCGTTCCTGTGCTGGCTTGGCGTGCGGCTACTGGAGATGCATCGCATCCTAGCCGACGACGGCAGTATCTACCTGCACATCGACCATACCGCACACGCCTACGTCAAGGCGCTCATGGACGCGGTGTTCGGACGCGAGAACTTCCGCAATGAGATTGTCTGGTGCTACACAGGGCCGCAGGCAGCACGTCGGCATTACCCACGTAAGCACGACATCATCCTCTTCTATTCATACCCGAATGCCACATTCAATCGAGACGACATTCGCATCCCGTCAAAGTGGAATGAGCTTGGTGGATTCAGCCGTCCCGATGTTGAGAGACAGAACCAGGGGAAGGTTCCTGAGGACTGGTGGCACATGACCTTCGGCCCAAACACACCGGAGCGCACTGGCTACCCGACGCAGAAGCCGTTGGCACTGTATGAGCGCATCATCAAGGCGAGCAGCGACCGTGGTGATCTCGTGCTTGACCCGTTTTGCGGCTGCGCCACGACGCCTGTAGCGGCTGAGCGGCTGGGGCGGCAGTGGGTAGGCATGGACATCTGGGATGGTGCGCACCAGCAAGTGCTCGACCGGCTGGAGAAGGAGAAACTGGCCGTCAAAGGCCGTCCCTCGCGCGCGCGTGAGAAGGGTACCCCCCCCCCCCCGCTGCGTTACTCACGTTCGGCGATATCACCTATTCCACGACGCCGCCAAAGCGCACGGACGGCGGGGAGCCTGCTACGCTCGTGCTTCGCACTCCTACAGGGCGGGTGCAGCGGTATCCCTCGCCGCGCACCCAGCACAGCAAGTTGCTTGCCGATATTGGTGCGTTCTGTCAGGGATGCGGTGCCGACTACACCTTCGACTCGCGGGTGCTCGAAGTCGACCATATCAACCCCCGTTCACAGGACGGCACGGATGCCTACGAGAACCTCACGCTGCTATGCCCGCCTTGCAACAAGGAGAAGCGAGACCGCTACACGCTTATCGGATTGCAGGACCATAACCAGAAGATGGGCTACATGAAGGACAAGTCGAAGATATGGACGCGGCGAGCGAGCGGTGCCCGGCGAGGGCGCAGGCGATAATGGGGAGGAATGCCGGATGAGGAAGCGAGGCACAAGGCCAAGGAAGGGGACAGTGAAGCACGTGGAGATAAGGTCACAGCCGAACAGGAAGACGGTACGTCCTGGACGCGGGCGGCCGTCGAAACTCAACTGGCCGGAGCCGCCTAGTCAGTCACCGGAGCGCGTTGCCGAGATAGTGCTACGCGCCAAGCCAAAGGCCAAGTGGCGGTACATGGAAGACGCCCCGCCGGACGGCAGGTAATGTTCTGCGTTCGTCTCAGCCCCTACCCGCCCACAAAAGCAGTCGTGCATCGGTCGACGTGCCACCATGCCCAGAACCGCACGTGTGACCGCAGCGTGTGGCGGTGTGGGTTCCGTACGCGAGATAAAGCCGCAGCATGGGCGTGTGCTAAAGGGCACTGCGATGTCCGATTCGCCAAGGAGTGCACATGAGGCCCCCCGCCGGTGTGCACACGTATATAATTCCCATTGAAATCCTGAATGAGCAGCGCACCAGCGGGTTGATTGCTACCTTGCTGAACGAGGTCATAAAAGTTATCGGTGGGTAAGCCCAGATGATCAAGCCGAGCGAGCGGGCCAGCCTCAAGCCCGAGAACCTCGGCAAGTCTGTCGCGTTCGGCAGGGCTCAGCCGGTACCGCGTGAAGTCAACCCTGACTTTCCCTCCAGGGAGTTCCGCGTCTGTACTGTTCTGGATGGCCTCTCTTGCAAGGATGGTCTCCGCCGAAAGTTCAGCGCCTGTTAGCTGGTTGCTCCAAGCACCAGAGGCTGCTCCTCCCCGCGGATGATCCTTTTCGAATTGCCAGGTCGCCTTTACCAAAGGGTGCGTTCTTCCGATTTCAAGTTGAGGTGCTGCGGATTCTATGAAGGTGATGGGAGAGTGGTCAACTTTCGCATCGCTGCGACATCTGCCCGTAGACGGGGGTGGCAGGGCTGGTAGCATGCGGGGCATGAGTCTCGATGCATTCCATCCCATCGTGCGGACGTGGTTCGAGCGGCGATTCGGCGGGCCGACGGACGCGCAGGCGCTCGGCTGGCCTGCGATAGCGTCCGGGCGGCATACGCTCATCGCTGCGCCGACGGGCTCCGGCAAGACGCTCGCGGCATTCCTGACGAGCCTCGACATGCTGGTGAAGCAGGCACTGAGGGAGGCCCCGCCCCTCGCCCCGCCCGGAGTAGCCTCACCCTCGCCCTCTCCTCTTGTAGGGAGAGGGGAACAGGCGGCGGGGTTGGCTGACGAGACGCAGGTGGTGTACGTGTCGCCGTTGAAGGCGCTGGCGAATGACATCCAGCGGAACCTGCTCGCGCCGTTGGAGGAGATACGCGCGATCGCCGAGGAGATGGGGCAGCCGCTGCCGGAGATACGGGTCGCGGTGCGGACGGGGGACACGCCGCAGAAGGAGCGGACGCTTCACGCGCGCAGGCCGCCGCACGTGTTCATCACGACGCCGGAGTCGCTGTACATCCTGCTTACGTCGGAGCGGGGACGGCACGCGCTCAGGACGACGCGCACTCTCATCCTCGACGAATTGCACGCGGTTGCGCCGAGCAAACGGGGGTCGCACCTTGCGCTGTCGGTGGAGCGTTTGTGCCACCTGGCGGAGGGGCCGGTCACGCGCATCGGGCTGTCGGCGACGCAGAAGCCGATCGAGGAGATGGCTCGTCTGCTGACGGGTGGGCAGGGGGGCGCTTCTTTGTCATTCCGAGCGGAGTCGAGGGATCTATCAGGCAACACCCCGTACTCACGGACGCTCTCCCCGAGAGATGTTTCGGCTGCGCTCAACATGACAAGCCACACCCCATCCCGTCGTGGCCGCGAGGTTCCTGCCTCCGCAGGAACGACGGGGAAGGGTCCAGGAGTGACGGAGAGGGGCGCGGGAACGACGGGGCCCCCCCCCCCGCCGCTGCGCGGCGACCTCTCCCCTCTAGGGAGAGGTGGGTCGGCGGAGTGCGAGATCGTGGACACCGGGCACCGGCGCGCGATGGACGTCGCCATCGAGCTGCCGCGCAACTTCGAGCTGGGGCCCATCGCGACGCACGAGCAGTGGGCGCAGACGCTCGACCAGGTGGTGGAGCTTGCGGAGCAGCACCGGACGACGCTCGTGTTCGTGAACACGCGCCGTCTCGTGGAGCGGGTCGCGCACCTGCTGTCGGACCGGCTCGGCGATGAGAACGTGGCGGCGCATCACGGGAGCCTGTCGCGGGAGACGCGGTACGACACTGAGCAGCGGCTGAAGGAAGGGCGCGTGCGGGTGTGTGTCGCGAGCGCGTCGCTGGAACTGGGGATAGACATCGGCGACATCGACCTCGTCTGCCAGATCGGGTCGCCGCGCAACATCGGCGTCGCGCTGCAGCGCGTCGGGCGGTCGGGGCACTTCCTCGGCGGCACGCCGAAGGGACGCTTCTTTCCGCTGACACGCGACGAGCTCGTGGAGACGGTCGCGCTGCTGCGGTGCATCAAGGACGGCGCGCTGGACGCGCTACACATCCCACCGTGGCCGCTGGACGTGCTCGCGCAGCAGGTGGTGGCGTCGTGCGTGATGGAGGAGTGGGATGAGGACGCGCTGTACGACCTGCTGACGCAGGCGTACCCGTATCGCGAACTCTCCCGCGAGCACTTCGACGAAGTGGTGCGGATGCTCTCGGAGGGTGTGGCAGGGCGGTGGGGGCGCACGACGGCGTACCTGCACCGCGACGGCGTGAACCGGAAGGTGAAGGCGCGGCGGGGCGCACGCATCACGGCGGTGACCAACGGCGGCGCGATACCGGATACGGCGGACTACCGTGTCATCGCGGAGCCGGAAGGCACGATGGTCGGGACGGTCAACGAGGACTTCGCCATTGAGAGCATGGCCGGCGACATCTTCCTGCTGGGCAACACGCCGTGGAAGATACGCCGCATCGAGCAGGGGACGGTCCGGGTGGAGGAGGCGCAGGGTCAGCCGCCGACGATCCCGTTCTGGCTGGGCGAGGCGCCCGGTCGCACGGTCGAACTCTCGCACGAGGTGTCGGCGCTTCGGCGCGACGTCGACGAGCGGCTGCATGCGCGGGATACGGCGTTGGCGCTCGTGATGGAGAGCGGGGCGTCGCGCGACGTGGCGGAGCAGGTGGTGGCGTACGTGGAGGAGGGGAAGCGCGTGCTCGGCATCGTGCCGACGGCGGAGAAGATCGTGGCGGAGCGCTTCTTCGACGAGGCGGGCGGGATGCAACTCGTGGTGCACTCGCCGCTGGGGAGCCGCATCAACCGTGCGTGGGGGCTCGCGCTCCGCAAGCGGTTCTGCGCCGGGTTCAACTTCGAGTTGCAGGCGGCGGCGACGGACGAGGGCATCAACATCTCGCTCGGGCCGCAGCACTCATTCCCGGTCGAGGAGGTGTTCAGCTACCTGAAACCGGCGACGGCAGAGGACGTGCTGACCCAGGCGGTGCTGCAGTCGCCCATCTTCCCGCTGCGGTGGCGGTGGACGGCGTCGCGGTCGCTAGCGCTCGTGCGGCAGGTGGCGGGCAAACGGGTCCCGACACCCATCCAGCGGATGCGCTCCGACGATCTGCTCGCGGCGGTATTCCCGGCGGCGGCAGCGTGCCAGGACAACATGCCGGTGGGCGGCAGGGTCGAACCGCCAGACCATCCGCTCGTGTTCGAGACGCTGCGCGACTGCCTCACGGAGGCGCTCGACACGGAGGGGATGATCGGCGTGCTGGAGGCCATCGAGAGCGGCGAGATAGAGGTGTTCGGGAAGGACACACTCCAGCCGTCGGCCTTCTCGCACCAACTGCTGAACGCGATGCCGTACGCATTCCTGGACGACGCACCATTGGAGGAGCGCCGCGCCCGCGCTGTGACGCTCCGCCGCGCGCTGCCGGAGGACTCGCGGGACCTCGGCGCGCTCAGCCCCGACGCCATCGCTGAGGAGGAGGCGTACGCCTGGCCCGCGATACGCGACGCAGACGAGTTGCACGATGCGCTGCTGTCGCTCGTGGTGCTGACGGAGGACGACCTCGCGGAGCACCCGGACGACGCGGAAGCGTGGCGTGGGTGGTATGCGTCGCTGGCCGAGGCGGGGCGGGTGCGGACGTTGGAGGCGGGCAACCCTCACCCTAGCCCTCTCCCGGAGGGAGAGGGGACTCAATACCTCTCCCTCGAGGGGGGAGAGGACCGGACAGAGGGGCGAGATTCCCGCCTTCGCGGGAATGACGGCGGTCCCGTTCGTTCCCTCTGGTACGCGACTGAGCGCGCTGGGGTTGTGAGCGCGGCGTACGAGGACGGAGATGTCGAGGCGGTGGCCGAGGTCGTGCGCGGGCGGGCGGAGTCGTCGGGGCCGTTCACGGTAGGCGGGCTGGCGCACCGGCTGGCGCTGAGCGAGAGCGCGGTGTCGCAGTCGGCCATCCGGCTGGAGTCGGAGGGGGTGCTGCTGCGTGGGCGGTTCCGTCCGGGCGCGACGGAGGAGGAGTTCTGCGACCGCCGGATACTCGCGCGCATCCACCGGAGCACCATCGGGCGGCTGCGGCGGGAGATCGAGCCGGGGCCCGTCGCGAGCTTCATCCGCTTCCTGCTCGCGTGGCAGGACGCCCCGCCCGGGGGGGGGCGCGCCGGGGGCGCGGGGGGGGGGGGGGGGGGGGAGATCGAGCCGGTGCCCGTCGCGAGCTTCATCCGCTTCCTGCTCGAGTGGCAGCACGCCACGCCGGGGACGCGTCTCGCGGGCGACGCGGGGCTGATAGAGGTCGTTGAGCAGTTGCAGGGGTTCGAGGCGGCAGCGGCGGCATGGGAGAGCGGACTGCTGATGAACCGGCTGACCGACTTCCACGCCTCGACACTCGACGCCCTGACGCTTGGTGGCGAACTGGCGTGGGGTCGGTTCGCGCGGCGCACCGGGCCTCCGCCGTCGGCTGCGCTGTCGCGGAACGGGCCGGTAACGCTTGCGGTGCGCGAGGACGTGCCGTCGCTGCTCGACCCACCGGATCCGGACACCACGTTTACCGGCGCGTCGGCGGACGTTCTGGCGTACTTGGAGTCGAGCGGCGCGTCGTTCATGCCGGACATCGTGCGTGGGACGCGCCGGTTGCCGTCGGAGGTGGAGGAGGCGCTGTGGCTGCTGGTCGCGGCGGGACGGGTGACGGCGGACGGGTTCGGCGCGCTGCGAGGGCTCGTGTCCGGCGTCGCGAAGCGCGTGCAGCGGAGGTCGCGCTGGTCGAGCTCGTCACGGGTTCGTGCGCAGGCGGCGCTCGGGCGTGCGGGGAGCCGGTGGTCGCTGTTGCAGTCAGCTGTGAACGAGCCCGAGGAGGACGTAGTCGAGGCGCGCGCGGCGCAACTGCTGCGCCGCTACGGCGTGATGCTGCGCGAGCTACTGGCGCGCGAGCCGATGGCCCCGCCGTGGGGCGCGCTCGTGCGGACGTACCGGCGTGCTGAGGCGCGGGGCGAGGTGCGCGGCGGGCGGTTCGTTGCGGGGCCGGTGGGGGAGCAGTTCGCTCTACCGGAGGCGGTCGACGCGCTGCGTGCGGTGCACCGCCGCGCGCCGTCGGGCGAGGTCGTGCGCGTGTCGGGGTCGGACCCGCTGAACCTCGTGGGCGTGCTCACGCCGGGCCAGCGGGTGCCGTCGGTGGTGGGCAACAGCGTGCTCTACCGCGACGGGGTGCCGGTGTCAGGGGAGGAGTTGGGGGCGGCGGCAGGGTAGGGGCTAGTCCTTGTCCCGCATCTCCGGGTCGTCCCAGACGTAGTCCGGGTCTTCGTATATCTGGGGCGGCATGAGCGAGGGGAGGCCCTGCGTGGCAAGGGCGGTCTCGAACTGCTCGCGCACCCAGGGGTCTTCCTCGTGGAACGGGACTTCCTTGTTCAGGCCGCCGTCGTAGCCCATGAGCGCCTTGGGCGGGAAGACGCGCAACTGGCGATTCTGCGTCCCGCCGGGGTTGAGGTGCTGGTGGAACCAGTTGTTGGGCGGAACGAAGACGCTCGCCTCCGTCCACGGGCAGACGATCTTCTCGCCGCCCTCCGGGTACATGACAGCGAAGCCGTCGCCGGGCGCGACGCCGACGATGGTGACGCCGGGGCCGTGGCGGTGCGCGGCGCGGTAGCGTTGGGGCGGCAGCACCATCATGCCGGTGCGGATGGCGGAGTTGGGGAAGGTGATGCCGGCGCCGAATGCGCGGCGGTTCTTGCTCCCGTACGCGGTGAGCTTGTCCCAGACGTTGAGGTCAGGGAAGAAGTTGGCGTGCCACTGGTGGGTCTCGTGCTTCTCGCCGCCGCGGTCCACCGTCTCTCGCACGGCGTAGGCCTCGGAGGAGAACGGGTTGCCTTCGCTGCCGTACAGTTCGGTGGGGTCGACGAACGAGTTGTTGAAGAAGAATTCCTCGCGCGGCTGGATGCCCATGGCCAGCGGCAGGTAGCTGACGTGGAGTGTGAGCGCGGGCTGGTCGCCTCGCGCGTTGCTCAGTTGGTAGTAGTAGTTGGAGGGGATGCGGAAGAGGCTGTGCTTCTGCCACTCGAAGTTGATCTGCGGGTGGCCCTCCGCCCAGACGGTGGCGATGCCCTGTCCCTCGACCACGTAGATGATCTCCTCGGTGGCCATGCGGAAGGGAGGGATCGTCTCGCCGGGAGGGACCTGGAGGATGTGCGCCTCGGTGACACCCTGGTGGCCGACGAGGTTGAGCACGGCGCCGGGACATCCGCGCAGTTCCCACCAGCCGAGCTCGATGGTGCGCAGGTCCTCGACGTAGTAGCCGGTGAAGACCGGCACGTCCTGCGTGACCAGCCAGCGGTCGTAGGGAGACTGCCACCAGCTGTTGGTGGACTTCCTCTCAGCAGGCGCCGTTGCCATGACAACCCTCCTTCGCGCACGCCATGCCGCGGGTCAGCGAGCGCCAACCCGCGGCGAGACGTATCTCACTTCCTTACTCGATAGGAACGAGTTCAGACGAGACGTTGCACCACGGTTCCTCCAGTGCAGGACCGCAGAGGACCGCGGGAGCGACCGCGAGGATGTCTCCGGTGACGGCGTCGAGGAGCCGGAACGAAACGGCCTCCCACTCGCCGTAGAAGACGAAGTCGGAGCCGGTGCCCCGGAACCCGCGCTCGAACGCTACGGCGAACGCGCCGTGCACATTGGCGAAGAGGCCGCCGAGGTCCTCGTCATAGCCTACGTCCAGGACGGAGGTGATGTCGTTCTCAAGTCCTTCGGCGCCCCAGACCATGCGGATCTCGACTTCCTGTTCGGCCGCGAGCCCTGCGCCGACGAACCAGACTCCGTGGTCGCGGATGCGGTTCTCGGGGTACTTGATGAAGGTGGGGTGGACCTGGAAGACGACGCTGGCCTTCGATCCTTCCTCCATCATCTGGGCCCTCGACGCTGCGTCGGGCGATCCGCTCGCCGTGAACGCAGGCTGCAGCGCCAGTATCAATGCGACAAGCCCCAGCAGCGCAAGAGCGCTCACCAGCAGTCTCCTCGAACGCAGTCCCGTGATAGTCAATACCTTGCTCATCAGAGCACCTCCTGGTTTCCATGCGTTACTGGGGGACGGCGCAGCGCACCGTGGAAGCGCATCGTGCGCCCACCGGTCCAACCGTCCGTCCATAGCTGTCCATTCATTGTGCCCGCCCCGGCGCCGCTACGGGCGCGCCCTGGACGTCGCGTGCGCGCATGTCCTGGCGAAGCCCGACACGCGTCGCGAACGCCCTCATCACCAGTGCCACGCCTATCGTCATCGTCATAATCACCAGCGTCACGATGCCTGCCGCCTCTACCTGGCCGAGGTCGGCGGAGCCCCACTCCAGCGCAAGGAGCGACAGGGTGACCGTATCCCGGGAGGCGAGCAGGATGATGTTGGAAGTCGTGTTCGCAGCCGAGATGAAGTTCAGCATCCCGATCAGCACCATCGTCGGCATGAGCACCGGCAATACGATTCGGAAGTAGGTGCGCCACCATCCGGCGCCCGAAACGCGGCCGGCCTCTTCCAGGTCGGCCCCCAGTTGCACCAGCACGCCCTTGAATATATTCGTTCCTGTGGTGTTGCCCGAGATAATCACTACCAGGACCAACGCCCATATGGAGCCGTACAGCCACGTCAGCCCCGGTACGCTCAGGAAGAGCATCAAGAGGCCCAGTGAGGACAGTATTCCGGGGAAGGCCGCCGAGACCCAGATGATGGAGTCCAGCGACGTTCTCAATCGCCACTTACTGCGCACGATGAGGTAGGCGACGATCGAGAAGAGCAGCGGGCTCCCGATGCCGGCCACGATGGCAAGCGTGATGGTGGTCCGCAGCCCGGTGAAGAAGAGTTCATCGGAGAAAACCCTGTGCCAGTGGTCTAACGTCCAGGTGGGTATCGCGTTGAAGTAGCCCACGTGGCTCATGAAGCTGCCGACGATCAGCACGAGGATGGGCAGCGCCGTCAGCAGCAGGAGCAGTCCGAGGATCGCTGCGAAGAAGACCCACTTCAATCCGCCCAGCTCGATAAGACCCGGGTGGAACTTGCCGGTTATGGTGGTGTAGTGGCGGCGGCGGGTTACCCAGCGCTGTAACGGGAAGATGAGGCCGATAACCAGCAACGTAAGGCTCGCGGTGACGACGGCCTGGCTGTAATCGAAACTCTGCGCCTGCAGGTAGATGAGGGTGGAGTAGACGTAGAACCCCCACCGCGCCCCAAGCAACCACTCCGTCTCGAACCCCTGGAAAACGCGGATGAGGTGCAGGGAGAACACGAGGATGAGCGGCGAGGCCATCACCGGCAGCGTCACCTTCAAGATGGTGCCGAGCTTGGATGCGCCTGAGACGCGCCCGGCCTCCTCCAACGCCTGGTCCATGTTGCGGAATGCCGGCGTGAACAGGATCACCTTGTAGGCGATGCCGTCCGCCATGATCCTCGCGAAGATGATGCCCTCCAGACTGAAGATGTTGAAGGGCCCCTCGTCTATGAACGGAAGGCTGGCCAGCGCCACATTCACGAAGCCGCTGGTGGGCGCGAGCATCATCATCCAGCCCAGGGTGCTTGCAAGGGCGGGGAACATGTAGGCGATCCAGAAGAAGAACTCCAACCCCTGGGAGAAGGGAATCTTAGTCCGCGCGAGGATCATCGAGATCGCCACGGAGATGGGGAACGCGATGATCATCACGAGGAACCAGACGAGGAAGGAGTTGAGCAGCGCTTGCGGTACTCGCGGGTCAGCGAAGGCGCTCGTCCAGTTGCTGAAGCCGAATTCGCGAGGCGGGACGAACACGTCCTTGGAGATGTCGAAGCTGAACCAGAAGAGGATCAGCATGGGTAGGATCAGGTAGACGCTAAGGGAGATGATGACCAGCGCCATGATGAACGTGCCCATCTCTGCCCTGAACAGAGTTCTGATGGTAGATGTGCGTCTATTCGTCGTAAGCGATGTCATCACTTCTTCTGATTCCCGGTAACCGGTGTTCCTCGCCTCGCGCCCGCCGCTGCCTTGAGCGTAGCCGCGTCACGACGGCCGGGGGCATCTCTCCCCGGCCGCCGCAACGCATCGTCGTCCTCTACGGTGTGTAGATGATGCCGAGCTCGTCGTAGAGCACCCGCAGGTAGTTGAGCGTCAACGTCCGGTCATCGTCGTACTCAGGGACGCCCTGGTCGACGATGAACACCTTGTCATCGTCCAGCAGGCTCTGCAGTTGCCCCACGCGATTCCACAGCAGGTCCTCGACCTTGCCCTGCGAAACGTCCGAACGCAGTTTCGGCGAGGGCGAGAGGTTGCGCGTGAAGTTGATGTCCGTCTCCATGCCGTCCTGGCTGTACCACCAGTTCAGGAAGAGCTGGGCAGCCCGCGGGTGAGGCGCGTTGGCGAGCACGGTGCCGGTGCCGCCGACCTCTGCCGACAGGCCTTCCTCCATGATGATGTTGTCCGTGATGGAGGCGAGAGGCAGCCCGGCCGCAGCCAGCGGACGCACCGCTACGTCACAGCTCACTGCGATGGAGACCACGCCGCGAGCGACCAGGTCTGCGCAGCCGTCGGCGTTCGAGAAGTCCAGAACGTGGTTACCCTCGGCGGCGTTCCTCGTGACGGCCTCAAAGAACTCCTGTCCCACGCCGCGGTGCAGGCGCACTCGCGCGGTGGCGCCGGTGCCTTGCGTCGCAAATCCCGTCATGGCAATCTCGCCCGCCCATTTCGGGTCGGCGAGGTCCCACCACGACGTGATCTCCGCCGCTTCCTCCGGGCTCAGCCGGTCGGTGTTGTACCAGACATCCTCGAAGTTCTGGATGGAGAGCTGGTCGGACATCGAGTACGTGGCGGAAACGTCGGACCACCAGACCTTCGGCGAGAGGTGCCACGTCTCCGGGGTGCGGTTCAGGATCGTGGGGTCGATGATGAGCGGCTCGACGGGAACCAGGGCCTCACCATCGATCAGCCGCTGCGTCGACGAGGTGCCCGCGACGCTGTAGTCGACGGTGTAGCGACCCCGGGAGCGCTCGGCCAGGATTCGGGTGGTGTTCGCGTTACCGCTGCCCGTGCTGGCGACGACCCGGATGTCGAACTTCTTCGAGAACTGGGCCAGCGTGTCCCGGATGTGCCGGGAGTCGGTTCCGCCCAGGCTGATCACGAGCTCTCCCTCGGCCTGAGCGTCGGCGACCAACTGGTCCCACTGCGCCTCGAACGACGCGTCCGGGGTTGGCGTGGCCGTGGGGTCAGGCACCGGCACAGCCGTCGTACCGGGCGCCGGCACAGGCGTAGCCGTAGGCGTTGGCGTGGGAGGCACGGGCGTCGCCGTGGGATCTTCCGTCCCACACGCCGCGAGCCCAGCCATCAGCCCCAGAGCGGCCAGAACCGGCCAGAGTCGTTTGCTTCCCCAATGCAGTTTGCGCATGGTTTCCCTCCCACTTCGGATTCCGCAAATTTACGGAAAAGCTGCCGTACTATCGGCAGCGTATAAGCGGCGCGCACGCTAACACTCGTTGCAATGCAAGTCAACGTGTGCGGACTCGTGCGCCGCAAACAGCGAGGGAAGGGCAGTTCAGCACGGAGCGGGCGGCTCGTGGCATACTGGGCGCGATGGCGACCGTTACCGACACCGCAGGCCGCATGACGCCGGAGGAGCGCCGCATCGTGGCGTCGACCGGCGTCGCGCACGGCCTCAACCACGCCGTAGACCTGGTCTATGGCACGGTGCTCGCCGTCATCCTCATCGAATTCGGCACTACCGAGGTCGTGCTTGGGGCGCTGGCGACGGCGTCCTGGCTGGCCTACGCGTTCGCTGCTGTGCCCGCAGGAGAGATGGCCGACCGGCTCGGCTCGCAGCGCACCGTGGCGCTCTCAATGGGCGGGGCAGGAGTAGCAGCGCTGCTGGCGGCTGCGGCGCCCAACGTGTGGGTGCTCGGCGCTGCGCTTGTGCTTATAGGGATACTGGGCGGGTTGTATCACCCGGCGGGCTTGTCGCTCATCACCCGGGGTGTGCGAAGCCGCGCACGGGCGCTGGGCATCCACGGCGCGGGAGGCAACCTGGGGACGGCGCTGGCTCCGGCGCTCACTGCTGCCGTCGCCGGGGCATGGAGTTGGCGGGGAGCGTTCGTCGTGTTCGCGGTACTGTCGCTCGCTGTCTCTATCGCGGCGTTCCGCTCGCCGCCGGACGGTGAGGTAACGAGCAGCGCCCGCGCCCGCCCGCGGCTGCGCGCGCAGAGCCTGCTGGTGCCGCTCGCGCTCATGTTCGTCATCAACGCGTGCTTCGGGTTCGTCTTCCGCGGACTAACCCTGTTCCTGCCGTTGCACCTGGGCGAGAGCCTTGGTTTCGACGTGTTCGGGTTCGAGCCGGTGGTGATCGGCGGCGCGGCAGCCACCATCGCGCTGCTGTTCGGGGTGGCGGGGCAGTACGCGGGCGGCGAGATAGGCGAACGCTTCCGGCGCGAGCGGCTGCTCGTTCCCGCGGCGGCGCTGACGATCCCCCCACTCATCGTGATGGGGCTTTGGGACGGCTGGCTGCTGCTCATCGGGGCGTCGGCCTTCGTGTTCTTCAATTTCCTGGCACAGCCGACGGCGGTCGCCATGATCTCGGACTACGCTGCGGAACGGCTTCAGGGACGCGTCTACGGCCTCACCTCGCTCACCGGGTTCGGCGTCGGGGCGTTCGCCGGCCTCGGCGGCGGGTTCCTGGCGGAAGGGCCGGGCGTCGGGTGGGTGTTCGTGATGATGGCGGGCGTCGCGCTGATCACGGTGGTGTGCGCGGTTGCGATCAACGTCTATCTGCTGTCGCGCGGTGACACGCCGGAGGGGCTGTCGGCCGTTTGACCCCGTCCCTCGTGCGTCGTACCGTTGCGGCCATCGCCGGAGGTGTGCCATGACGAACAGCGCAAGCGAGAGCCGTATCGAGGAGATGGACCTGCTGCTGGAGGAGGTCCGCAGCCGCAATGCGATGCCGCTGTGGGAGGTGAACGCCCAGCGCGGCAGACCGACCGTGCAACCGTTCCTCTGGCGCTACCTGGACTACCGCGACCTGCTGTACCGCGCAGCCGACCTCGTGCCGATGGAGCTCGCGGAGCGGCGCGTCTTCGTGTTCAGCAACCCCGGCATCGACAAGCACTCGGCCACGTCGTCGCTGTACGCGAACCTGCAGATCATCAAGCCGGGCGAGATCGCGCCGTCGCACCGGCACTCGCCGTCGGCGCTGCGGCTCGTCATCGAAGGGCAGGGGGCCTACACCGCCGTCAACGGCGAGAAGAGCTACATGGATCCCGGCGACTTCGTGACGACGCCGAGCTGGACGTGGCACGACCACGGCAACGAGGGCGATGCGCCGATGGTGTGGCTGGACGGCCTCGACGTGCCGTTCGTGCAGTCGCTCGACGCCAACTTCTACGAGCAATACCCGGACAGCACGCACCCCCTCACGAAGCCGGACGACCTCTCGCTGCGTCTGTTCGGGGCGGGGAGCCTCAAGCCGACGTGGGAGCAACAGGACTCGCCGAACTCGCCCATCCTCAATTACAAGTTCCAGAGCACGTACGCGGCGCTCAAGGCGCTGGCCGAGGACACGGACGGCAGCCCGTACGACGGAGTGACCGTCGAGTACACGAACCCGCTGAATGGCGGACCCGCGATGCCGACCATCGCGTGCTTCGCAACGCTGTTGCGCGCTGGTCAGCACACGCAAGCGCACAGGCACGTCGGCGGGACGATCTACCACGTCATCCAGGGCAGCGGGAGCAGCATCATCGCCGGGACGCGGTTCGACTGGGGACCGAAAGACACCTTCGTCGTGCCGTCGTGGTACTTCCACGAGCACATGGCGGAAGAGGAGGCCGTCCTCTTCTCCTACAACGACAGCCCCGTCCTGCAGGCGCTCAACCTCTACCGCGAGGAGGCGATGGACGCGCCGCACCAGGAAGAGGCCGAGGTGTTCGGGGCCTAGCCCCAGACGCGAGAGGCGGTCTCCAGGATCACGTCCAGCTTGCGCCACTGCACGTCCTCGGGCACCGTCTCGCCGCCTCCGCCGCTCGCGAAACCGCACTGCGGGCTGAGGGCGAGCTGGTCGCCGTCAATGTAGCGCGACGCCTCGTCGATGCGGCGCTTCAGATCGTCCATCGTCTCGACGTCGGTGCTCTTCGTGGTGACGAGGCCGAGCACGACGATCTTGTCCTTCGGCACGAAGCGCAGCGGCTCGAAGCTGCCTGCGCGCTCGCTGTCGTACTCGAGCATCAGGCGCTTGTGGTTGAGCTGGGTGAAAAGCTGCTCCGCGATGTCGTCGTAGTGGCCTTCGCGGTGCCACTGCGGCAGCATCCTGCCGGTGGCGGGGTCGATGGCCCGTGAGTTGCCGCGGCAGAGGTGGATGCCGCACGTGGCCTCGACGCCCTCGATGACGCGGTTGTCGGCGGCGATGGAGAGCGTCAGGTTCTCCGCTGGATCCTCGCCGCGCGAGCGCATGGTTGCGAGCGACGGCTCGTCGACGTAGGCCGTGTAGCCGGGCGCGTCGATGTGGACGTAGGGACAACCCGCCTCGACGAGCTGGCGCACCATCTCGCGCTGTATCTCGGCGACGTGCTTCCGGAAGTCGTCCAGGTCTGCGTAGACGTCCAACGACGCCTGCCAGTCGAAGCGTTGGGCGACGCGGTCGGGGCCGATGAGCGTCACCTTGGCGGAGGCGTGCGCGGCGCTCGCGGCGAACAGGTACTCCTCCAGCGGGAGGTTCCGTGAGAGCGCGAGCCGCTCTACCGCCGGGCCGCGGGTCGAGACAGGCGGCCCCGCGACCTGCGGGCCGGACTCGACGCGTTGCTGCTGGTCGGAGCGGTTGCCCTGCTGCCAGCGCCTGAACTCCTCGCGGCTCTCCGGCGTGTCGTAGCCGGAGACGGAGGCGCCGAAGCTGTCCTGGAAGTTGCTGCGCCGGAACTCGCCGTCGGTCACGATGGGGAAGCCGGTGCGCTCCTGTTCCGCGATGACCTCGCGTATCAGCTCGTCCTCCAGCGCCGCCAGCTCTTCGGGCGTGGCGTCGCCGTCCTCGAAGCGTGCGCGCATGTCGAGCAACGGCTGCGGCCTGCGGAAACTGCCGATGTGGTCCACGCGCATCAGGTCCAGTCCTCCCATGGCGCGCCTCCTTGTCGTTGGGGGTTTGGGTGAGCGTATCACGATGTCGCGCACTCCCGTCATACCCGCGCAGCAGCCCCTGTCCCTCTGCGGTATTGTCATGTTGAGCGGAGCCGAAGGCGGAGTCGAAACATCTCTCGGGGAACGTCGGTGCACGGCTGGACGTCTCCTGAGAGATTTCTCGGCTCCGCTCGAAATGACAACCCCTTCTGCCCTACGCCGGGCTTGCGCCTCGCGGTAGAATGCGGCCAGCGTCACACGAGAGCGCCGGGAGGGCAGCGATGCTCACTGCAGAAGAGAACGAACTCATCACGAAGGTCGGACGGGGCACGCCGATGGGCGAACTCGCTCGACGCCTCTGGACGCCCATCCTGCTCGCGGAGGAGCTGCCCGCTCCCGACTGCGATCCCGTCCGCGTGCGGATACTCGGCGAGGATCTCGTCGCGTTCAAGGACAGCAGGAACCGCATAGGCGTGCTGGAGCCTTGGTGCGCGCACCGAGGGGCAGACCTCTTCTACGGACGCAACGAGGAGGAGGGCCTACGCTGCGTCTACCACGGCTGGAAGTACGACGTCGAGGGAACGTGCGTCGATATGCCGAACGCTCCAGAAGGGGCGACGTTCAAAGAGAAGATACGCGCTCGCGCGTACCCGGCGGTCGAGCGCGGTGGCGTGATATGGGCGTACCTCGGTCCGCGGGAGAACGGCGTGCCGGAGTTCCCGGAGATGGAGTGGACGCGCGTCCCGAACGATCAGCGCTACATCTCCAAGATGTTCCTGGACTGCAACTACCTGCAGTCGATGGAGGCGGACATCGACTCCAGTCACCTCGGCTTCCTGCACAGCTACGTGAAGAGCGGCACGGTGATAGACGGCCGCGCGAACGGCATCGAGGACCTGACCGCCGCCGACAAGGCGCCCGTGTGGACGGTGACCGACACCGAGTACGGGGTGATGCTGACCGCGCGACGCGATGCGGGCGAGAACTACTACTGGCGCGTGAACCAGTGGATGCTCCCCTTCTACACCATGATCGCCGCCCGCCCCGGCGACCCCGTCCTCTGCCAGGTGAAGGTGCCGGTGGACGACGAGCACGCCGTCGCGTTCCGCGTGCGGTGGCACGCCGAGCGTCCGCTGACGCCGGAGGAGCTCTCCATCTACCGCGACAAGGGCGTCCTCTTCCCGGAGATGATCCCCGGCACCTTCCGCACGAAGGAGAACAAGTACAACGACTACCTGCTCGACCGCGCGACGCAGCGGCACTACTCGTTCACGGGCATCAAGTCGATACCGGCGCAGGACTTCGCGGTGACGGAGGTGCAGCACGGCGGGCCGGTGTCCGACCGCACGCGCGAGCACCTGGTGAGCAGCGACGCCGCCATCATCCAGATGCGGCGTCGGCTGATGCGCTCGGTGCGGCAACTCATGGAGGGCCAGGAGCCGCCGGAGGCCCGCAACGGCGGAGCGTTCCGCGTCCGCTCACTGGACATCGTGCTCCCGAAGGCCCTCGCCATCGAGGAGGGCGGCCAAGAGTACATGGTCTCGCGGGTGTAGGGGCGAGGAAGGCGTTGGTTCAAGTGGCTGTCGGTCGTCCCGCCGTGCTCGCTTCGCTGCTGCTCGCAGTCGTCCTGCTGACCGCCTGCACGTCGTCGTCCCCCTACGACCCTGCGGTTGTGGCGAGGGGGGAGGAGCTGTTTGCGGCGAACTGCGCTACTTGTCATGGGGTGGGGGGCGAGGGCGCGGCGAACTGGCACGTGACGAAGGATGACGGGACGCTGCCTCCGCCGCCGCTGAATGGCGATGGGCACACGTGGCACCATGGCGATGGTCTGCTGTACCGCATCGTTAGCAATGGCGGGGAGGAGTTCGAAGACCCGCGCTTCGGCAGTTTCAAGAGCGCCATGCCGGGCTTCGGGGAGCGGTTCAGCCACGACGACATCGTCGCGGTGCTCACGTACGTGAAGAGCCTCTGGGACGGCAAGACGAGCCGGGGCATCTCTATCGTGGAGTCGCAGGCGCGGGCGAGCGAGGACGACCCGTTCCCGCCGGGCGGCGGGTAGGGTTCCTCCCCTCTCCCGCGGGGTGGGAGAGGGCGCGGTGAAGCGCGGCGGGGTGAAGGCTGTACGGGAGGTATACAATCCCGCGGTGGCAAGGCTCTACCGGTACTCGCAATGGGACGGTTCGCAGGAGCCGTTCGAAGCCGACGCCGATGCGCTCCTCGATGCGCTGGCAGAGGACGTCATCGACCACGGCGATATCCGCCGGGCGCTCCGCGACCTCGTCCGCCGAGGCGCCGATGGCGACGACACCCGCCTGCCCGGACTCAACGACCTCCTCGAACGCCTGCGCTCGCGGCGCGGGCAGACGCTCGACCGGTACGACCCCGACTCCGTGATGCGCGACCTCAAGGAGCGGCTCGACGACGTGCTGCAGACGGAGCGCTCCGGTATGGAGCGGCGGCTCAGCGAGATCGAGGACAACCTCGCGAACATGGGCGGGGAGGAGGCGGAGCAGGCCCAGAAGCTGCGGGACCTCTTTAAGCAGCGGGCCGACCGCAACCGCGAGCGGCTCGACCAGCTTCCCGAGAGCACAGCGGGGGCCCTGCGGGAACTGCAGGAGTTCGACTTCATCGACCCGGAGGCGCAGCGGAAGTTCCAGGAGCTGATGGACGAGTTGCGCAAGGAGATGCTCGGCTCCGTCGCCTCGGAGATGCGGGAGCAGATAGAGAACATGGACCCGGAGCAGATGGCGCTGATGCGCGAGATGCTGCGCGACCTCAACCAGATGATCCGGGACAAGCTCGACGGGCTGGAGCCGGACTTCGAGGGGTTCATGGACAAGTGGGGCGCCATGTTCGGCGACGACCCGCCGCGCAGCTTCGACGAGCTCATGGAGATGCTCGCCCGCCAGATGGGGCAGATGCAGTCGCTCCTCGACAGCATGTCGCCGGAGCAGCGGCGCGAGCTGTTCGAGGCGATGAACGCCGCCATGGACCCCGAGACCGCCGACGAGCTGGCCGAACTCGCGGCGAACCTCGGCCAGATGCTGCCGTTCAACGAGTTCGCCGAGCAGCGCCTCTTCCAGGGCGAGGAGAGCATGACGCTCGAAGAGGCGATGAACGTCATGGGCGAGCTGCAGTCGATGGACGACCTCGAGGCGCAGATCAGGCAGGCGATGCGCCGGGGCGACCTCGACGAGCTCGACGCCGAGATGCTCGAAGCGCTGCTCGGGGAGGAGGCGCGGCAGGACCTCGACCGGCTCGCCGAGATAGCGAAGCGGCTGGAGGAGGCGGGCTACCTGCGGCGCGACGGCGACCGCCTGGAGCTGACGCCCGCAGCCGTGCGGAAGATAGGCCAGAAGGTGCTGCGCGACCTCTTCGGCGAGCTCCGCAAGGGCCGGGCCGGCGACCACGAGCTGGCGGTACGGGGCTCCGGCGGCGAGCACACGGACGAGACGAAGCCGTACGAGTTCGGCGACCCGTTCGAGATACACCTGCACCGCACCGTCATGAACGCCATCGAGCGGCAGGGCGTCGGCACGCCGGTGAAGGTGGGCATCCAGGACTTCGAGGTGAAGCGCACCGAGCACATGGTGCAGGCCGCCACGGTGCTGCTCATCGACCAGAGCAAATCGATGGGCATGTTCGGCTCGTGGGGCGCGGCCAAGCGTGTCGCGCTCGCGCTGGAGGCGCTCATCCGGGGGAAGTTCCCTCGCGACCGCTTCTGGATGGTGGGCTTCTCCGACTACGCCGTGCCCATCAAGACGGACGACCTCCCGACGCTGACGTGGAACATGTGGGTCTCCGGCACGAACATGCAGCACGCCTTCGCCATGTCGCGGAAGCTGCTCGCCCCCTACAAGAACTGCTCCCGGCAGATCCTGATGATCACGGACGGCGAGCCCACGGCGCACTTGGAGGGGACGCGCTCCTACTTCAACTACCCGCCGACGTACCGCACCATCCACGAGACGCTGCGCGAGGTGCGCCGGTGCACCGCCGAGGGCATCACCATCAACACGTTCATGCTGGAGACGAGCTACTACCTGCTGGACTTCATCGACCGGGTCACGCGCATCAACAACGGCCGCGCGCTCTACACCTCACCCGGCAAGCTGGGGCAGTACGTGCTGGTCGACTACCTCAACAACCGCAAGCGCCGCATCGTCAGTTAGGGGTCGGCATCCAGCCTGCGTAGCGCCTTATGCGAGTGGCCCATGGCCACCGTTGTCCTCCTCGCACCTCCTCTGTGGGCTCGCCGCGCAGGCGTGACCCGCGCAGGTTCTGCCGCAAAAAGTGAGACAAAGTGAGACATTTTGCGCCATTCCACTCCTGCAGCCGCCCCTGTGCCAGGGCAGGCCGCCGACGCCACCCAGCGTACGCGGACGTGGGGCGAGGGCGAAAGGGGCGGGTGTCACAAAAGGGGGGGACGCGCTTCAGCGTATGCGGCTATGAGAGGGCCACGAAAGAATGGTAAATGGAAGGGTACATGTGTACCCCAACGGCAATTGATGCAGCGAATGATTGACAAGAAATCTGATATATTGACAGAATATAGTCAACTAAACTACAAATGAAGTGCTACAGAGGGAGGTGCACTGATGAACGAAGCAACCAATGCAGGCGGCCAGAAGGCCGAAAGATTCCGTCGAGTGGCTGAGCGGAGGGTCAACAATGTCCTGGAGGCCGTCAGACTACTGAGTCAGTGCTCCAACCGGCGGACATACGAGTACACCGACGATGACGTGCGCAGGATGTTCAGGGAGATTGATCGGGAGCTTCGGGCGGCCAAGCAGTCGTTCAGTTCTGTGGATAAGAAGAAGGGGTTCAGCTTTTGAGGTGATGAGACATGTCTAATCTGTCAGACCGCCAAGTGCAGCGTTTGTTCTCGATTGCCACCAGAGAGGGGATGGAGTCGTTTCTCACGGACATTGGGGCCATGTCAGGAAGCGGCTGGAGGTGGGTTCCTCTGGGTGGCCGGGACAACAACGCGGGTAGTGTCAATCTTGCCGTCGAGGCTGGACAGGCGCTGGTGGAGCGCGTAACAAACGGGATGGATGCGCATATCGAGCTCCGGTACGAGCTGGCGAATCGCCCTGCTGCCTTGGAGTCACCGAGGGCAGCAGTGGCACACCTCTGGGGCTTGAACGCGGGACGCCTATCGCGTGAATCTCCGCAGGCTGTTCGTTTCATTCAGGACATGGGGCCGAAGACTGTCATCAGAGCCGTAGGCTCCACGGCACGCGGACAGTCTTCCGTTATCCTTGAAGATGAGGGTATTGGCCAGCACCCAGAGGATTTCCCAGACACGCTGCTTAGCCTCGGCGGTTCCAACAAGATCCGCAAGCCCTACTTGATGGGAGCATTCGGGCAGGGTGGTTCCTCTACCTTCGCATACTGCCCTTATTCGGTAGTCATCTCCCGCAGGCATAGCGACTGCCTCGATGGCAAGACGGACTTGGTCGGCTGGACGGTGGTTCGGAAGTATGACGATGACTCCCTCAAAGTGTTTCGCTACGAGTACCTGGTAACGGAGGAGGATCAGATTCCAGCCCTCCTCCCGAGTCGGCTAGAGTCGCTAGGCATACCCTTCAACTCGGGTACCCGCATCGTCCATATTGCATACGACCTCGGCAAGCTCAGCGCCCGCTGGAGCTTGGTAGGGTATCGCTACTTCGACAACCTTCTCTTCGATCCTGTTCTTCCGTACCGTATCGAGGACCACAGGTATTCTCCCGCCTTCAACCGTAATGTCTATGGAGCTCGAAACCGTTTGGATCAGGTTGACCCCGCTCGCCGACCAGAAGCTCAGAACTATGAGGTGGACTTGGCGCAATGGGGTGAAGAGGGCCGCGTTAGGATTCGATATTGGGTATTTGGACCAGGTGGGGATTCGTCAGATGATCCGGACGACGAACGTGGAGTCAAGCTCGATTCCTACTTGGACTACAGCAACTCCCCCAAGACCATCGTTTTCACATTGAACGGCCAGCGACATCATGCTCAAGAGAAACGTATCGTGAGGGAGCAGCGGTTGGGCGCACTCGCGGACTATCTCCTCATCCATGTCGACTGCGATGGGCTCAGCAGGCGACTAAAGAAGGAGATTTTTCCCGCGACACGGTCTGGTGCCACGGTCGGGGACCAACGTGAGGACCTTCTCATCCGAGCGGTTAGGCAAGCACTTTCCGACCCTTGGTTGGAACAGAAAATGGAAGAGATCATCCGCCGCCGCCAACAGCGAATCACCGATGAGAGCACGAGACGAGTGCAGCGAATGCTAGACCGGCTGATCTCCGTGCACCGTACAGAACAGCGCACCGGGGGACAGCGTGGATTGGATGAAGGAGGCGCGAGCAGGACCGGACGGCACGAGCGCGAGCCCCACGATCCTCCCCAAGTATTCCGGTTTGCTGACCCAAGGCGGTTTGAGATGCACACCGGCCAGACGACCACGGTTGACTTGCTGACTGACGGGCCGGATGACCTCCTGAGCCGGCGGCAGAGGAGGGGACGCATCAATCTAGCTTGTGATGGGGACGAGGTAGCTTCCTTCGCGGTTGCTGGCATGCGCAATGGTCGCATCGCGGTGCATGTTCACATACCAAGCACTGTACCGTCCGGACGTCGCGCTCGCATCGTTGCAACACTTGAGGTTGAGCCTGCAACCTTCCTGACGGACTCGAGGGAGCTGCGAATCGTGCCCCCGCCACCTCCGTACATTGGGACTGAGCCTCCTACGCGGTTTGATTTTGCTAGAAGCACACCCTTATCTGTAGAGGTAGGGAGGAAGGCAAGCGCTGAGATTCATACGGATGCGCGAAACGACATCCTGGATCGCCCGGTTAACCCCGCCTCAATCCAAGCTGTCTGCCACACCTCCGGTGTTTACGTGGCGATTCGCGGACCTAGGGACGGTATGGCTAGTGCCGAGATACATGCAGGCTCCGGAGCCCTGCCAGGAACCGAAGGCACGGTTACCGTGGACTTAAGCTTAGGGGACGGGACCACCCTAAGTACTTCTCGCCCCTTCATGATTGTTCCAGCGAGAGAACGCCGCCCCCGTTCAGGTGTACGGATAATCCAGGTTCCCGCGTACCACGTCCATCGTGTCTGGAGAGTTGCCCCGGAAGACACTCCAGAATCTCTGACGTGGGCTGGGCTTCCCGGTCTATGGAACGAGGAGAGAGTCGGGCATTGGGAGATGAACAGGGACCAATTGGACCTGTTCGTCAACATGGACGAGGGCCAATTTCAGTCAGAACGGTTACGTTTTGTCATTCGCCAGGGTCATTAGGCCAGTCGTCGCCACAGTCATTAGGCCACCCCGGGCACGACTGATGGGGACTTGTATCAGGTCGTAGATGACGGGTCAAACACCCCCTTTGGTCCCGATAGGGCG
>MKWU01001775.1_pt1 | contig 35554 bp, 36 predicted proteins | sample 809101 | NCBI WGS metagenome assembly MKWU01 (sample SAMN05860141, study PRJNA318959) | sponge metagenome | host: Aplysina aerophoba | place: Slovenia: Piran, Adriatic Sea, Gulf of Piran | collected 2013-05-07
CGGGTCGGTTGCGGATGGGGGCGAAATGACACTCTAAGGGCAAGTCAACGCCTTTTTGACCACCTGTATTCGCCGTTGATCAGGAGATGTCCCCATCCGAGGGGTGAAGTGTGCGGCAGGAGCTCGGGGTCAACGGGTAGGCCGGCGCGCCTTCGCCTGGCGACTGCTTCACCCAGGCGGGCGGTGTTCCAGTAGATGACGATGGCGGCCAACAGGTTGAGGCCTGCCATGCGGTAGTGCTGACCCTCCGTGCTGCGGTCCCTGATCTCTCCCTGGCGTCCGATGCGGAGGGCATTCTTCAGGGCGTGGTGGGACTCCCCCTTGTTGAGTCCGATCTGGGCTCGCCGCTGCATGGCCGGATCCAGGGCCCAGTCGATCATGAAGAGGGTGCGCTCGATGCGGCCGACTTCACGCAGCGCCGTGGCGAGGTCGTTTCGGCGCGGATAGGCGGCCAGCTTGCGCAGGATCAGGCTGGGAGCAACCGTCCCCGCGGCCAGGGTCGCGCCGAGCCGCAGGATGTCGGGCCAGTTCGAGGCGATCAGCGACTGGCGCAGCTTGCCGCCGATGAGGCCGCGCAGTTCCCTCGGGCAGGCGGCGGGATCGAAGAGATAGATACGCTTGGAGGGCAGGTCGCGGATGCGCGGCACGAAGCGGTAGCCCAGGATCGAAGTGACGGCGAAGACGTGGTCGGTGAAACCGCCGGTGTCGGCGTACTGCTCGCGGATGTGGCGACCGGTCTCGTTCATCAGCAGGCCGTCCAGGATGTAGGGCGCCTCGCCCGCTGTTGCCGGAATGATCTGGGTGGCGAAGGGCCCGAAACGGTCCGACACGTGGGTGTAGGCCTTGAGTCCGGGCTCGTTTCCGTACCTGGCATTGACCAGGTTCATGGCCTCGCCCTGGCGCGTTGTCGGAAAGAACTGGCCGTCGCTCGACGCGGTGGTCCCCGGGCCCCAGAACTTGGCCATGGGGAGTCTGGCTTGTGCCTCGATGACCATTTCCAGGGCACGGGCGAAAGCGTTGCCTTCGACGTGCCAGCGTGAGAGCCGCATGAGTTCCCAGTAGTCGTGGGTGTTGGTGGAGTCGGCCATCTTGCCGAGACTGAGGTTGATGCCTTCGGCCAGGAGGACGTTGAGGAGGCCGATCCTGTCCCTGCAGGGGGCTCCGGTGCGCAGGTGAACGAAGGCGTCCGTGAAGCCGACCTCGGCATCGACCTCCATGAGGAGGTCGGTGATGCGCGTCTCCGGGAGGCGCTTGTAGAGATCGAGGATGAGCTCGTCGGCTCCTTCCGGTGTGTCGGCGGTGAGCCGGTCGATGTTGAGACCGCCGTCGCGAATGACGCCGCCAGGGATGGCTCCGGTCCGCGCCGCCTTGGTTAGTCTGTCCAGTCCGTATGTCATCCACGCCTGACGGTCGGCCAGCCACACGCCGGCGTCGAGCGGCACGGCCAATGCGGCATTGCTCGTTGTGGTCGGCAGCGGCACCAGTGCCCGCGTCGGGTCGCTGTGGCGCCGTGAGCGCGGCAGCCAGATGTCGCCGGACCGGAAGCCGTCGCGCAGGTGGGACAGGACGGCCACCTCCCAGAGCCGCTTGTCGCCCTTGGGCTGCGCATCGAGATGCCGGTGCCACTTGGAAGTCGGACGCAGAAAGGTTCTTGGATTGTCGTGGCTGTGGCCGTCACGGATCAGGCCGGCGGCCTCCCGTAGAGGTTTTGCAACCGGGGCGCCCTGGATATCGAGGGCCCGCAGCATGCGCGGGGCGTAGCGCCGGAGGCGTCCGTATCCCTGCGTCACGTGGGCGAGCGGGTCGTTCGAAATGGTGTCGGTCAGACGTTCGGCCACGGCCACCAGGTCCTGAAGCCCATCCCAGCCGAGCTTGCCCGGCACGGCCTGTGCGAGCATGGCGGGTTGATGCCTGGCCTCGAGCAGTGCCTGCCCGAGATCAGCGAAGGACCTGAGGGTACGGCGAACCGTTGTCCTGGCGTCAGCAATACGGGCGTCACAGATCTTTTCTGCCTCCCGCCAGGTCCTGCCGACGATGCGGTCATGGGTCTCGACGAGAGTGTCAGCGAGAGCGGCCTGCCATTCCACGACACACACCGCCAGGATGGCCAGGCGCCGGTTGTCCAGCATCTCGCGCAGGCCGTCGGCGAAGTGTCGTTCCCCCTGTCTTCTCAGGCGGGCGACGCGGTGGGCGGGGAGGTCTTCGAGGATCTGTTCGGAGAGACCGAGGCTTTGCAGAAACTCCAGGCGCTCCAGCAGGCGTCCGGCGGCAGCGGCATTGTTGCCCGGTTCGGACTGCCGTAGCCAGACGAAGCGCGTCGTGCGGTTTTCCAGCGTTTCCGTAAGCAGGCTGTCGAGAGCCATTCGTGTGGCGGCGTCGAGACGGCCGGCGATTTTTTCCTCGATTCGCCGCTCGGCTGCCACGGCAGCGTCGGCGCACAGGCGTTCGAGTGTTGTGACCGCAGGCAGGATGACCTGCCTTATTTGGCATTCCTCGACGAAGCGTCTTGCCAGCTCTTCGTTGGAGCGCGCTTCCTCGGCCTGCCCGTCCAGCCAGGACCTCAGGTCCCTGGCCGTGCGTCCGGCGAACGGGCGGTATCCGTAGATCGAGCGTAGCGCCGTCATGTGTTCCTGGCGCGTCTGCCGGCGCGCTGCATAGGGCAGCAGGGACTCCACGACGATGCCCAGCTGGGCGCCGATGAAGGCCACGACCGCCGACGGAATCAGTTCGCCGGGCTGCAGCACGCGACCGGGATAACGCAGGGCGCAGAGCTGAAGGGCGAAGCCGAGGCGGTTTTCGTCACGCCGACGCCGGCCGATGTATTCCAGGTCGTCGTCGGCCAGGGTGTAGTGCCTCCTTAGCGACGGCTCGTCGGTTGGCAGATCGAACAAGGCGGACCGCTGCCGGTCCGTGAGAACGGTTCGTCGGGGCATGGTCGGCTCAGTTCCAGAAAGGGGTTGGATGAGGGAGATGGGATCAGGCGTCAAGAAGCCGTATGCCCGGCTCCTTGAGTGTCCCGTCGGCGTGCAGGTAGTGGTAGAGCGTGCTCGCGGGGATGCTGCCGAGTTCACGGCAGATATCGGGTATCGAGCGTGTCTGGTCGGCCATGAGGGTTTGGGCGTAGCGCAGCTTCTCAGGGGTCATGACGCGGGGACGGCCGCCTTTGCGTCCACGCGCCCGTGCAGCCTTGACGCCCTCGCGGATGCGCTGGCGGATGACGTTGCGCTCCATCTCCGCGAAGGCTGCCTGGATCTGCAGGAAGGCACGGCCCGCCGGCTCGGTGGTGTCCATCGGCGAATTGAGGGCGCGGAATCCGATGCCGCGGTGGTCGAGTTCGTCGATCAAGGCGATGAGCTCACCCGCCCGGCGGCCCAGGCGGTCGAGGTCGAGGACGACCAGGACGTCGTCCTTGCGCAGGTAATCCAGACAGGCGGCCAGTTCCGGTCGATGGGAGGCTCCGGAAGCGCGGTCCTCGAATACGCGCTCGCACCCGGCGTCGTTCAGGGCATCGAGTTGGCGGTCGAGTACCTGACGGCCTTCGGCAGTGGATACCCGGGCGTAGCCAATGAGTCCCATGGGATGATGTCCTCTCGGTCTCGAAAAAGATGTTCTGAGGACATTCTATCGTAAAAAGATAACTTCTGGGTTGTCGTGAGAATTTGGCGGCAGAAAGCCAATCGTGGCAGCGTATCGCGGCGGGTTACGACAAAGTAGTGATATTCGTGGATGCGAAGGCGAGGTTATGAGGGAGTGGTGAGAGGGCCTCGGGCGCTTAGAGTGTCATTTCGCCCCCATCCGCAACCGACCCGCATTACTTGAAAATGCTGATGGATGCGGTATTCGGGAGACAGCAGTTCAGAAACGAAATCACTTGGCAACGGACGGAAAGCCACAACACGGCTGATCGGTACGGCAACGTTGCCGATATTCTGTTGTACTACTCAAAGTCCGACAAGCCGACGTGGAACACCCAGCATCAACCTTACGGAACGGCTCAAATGAGCCGCTTCCGGCATGTAGACGCCGACGGACGGCGCTACAAACTGGAGAACCTGACGGCGCCACGCCCTGATTCCGATTCGGGCAAGTTTGAGTGGCGCGGCACCACTCCCGGCCCCACACGCGGCTGGGGTTACAAGCGCGAACAACTTGAAGCATGGTGGGCAGAAGGACGTATTCAGGTGAAAAAGGATGGGACGCCGCGCATGGATGGGCTGAAAAACTACCTTGATGAAGCAGAAGGTAAGCCCCTTCAGAATATCTGGACCGATATCACAAGGGTATCGAATACGTCATCTGAGCGCGTCGGCTATCCCACCCAAAAGCCCTTGGCCCTACTCGATCGTATTATCAGGACGTCCAGCGACGAAGGCGACATGGTGCTTGACCCGTTTTGCGGCTGTGCCACCGCCTGCGTCGCCGCCGACCGCCTCGGCAGGCAATGGGTCGGCATCGACCTTTCTCCCCTCGCGGGCCGGCTCGTCGAGACGCGCATGCGACGAGAAGGCGCCCTGCTGTTCAAGGCGATGCGCCGAGACGACATCCCACAACGCACCGACGTTGCGAGCCTGCCGAACTACCGCACGCACAAGCACACTCTGTACGGCAAGCAGGAAGGGAATTGCACCGGATGCCGTACGCACTTCCCGTTTCGTAACCTCACGATTGACCACGTGGTACCGCAGGCAAAGGGCGGCACGAATCACTCGGACAATTTGCAGTTGCTGTGCGGGGCATGTAATTCGATGAAGGGAACAGGCACGCAGGAGGAATTGATTGCGAAGCTGATAGCGGAGGGTATCAGGGTGGCATGAGAGTCGCCGAGCCAATGCGCAAGGTGTTCTGCAGAATGTGAAGGAACCATTTCTCAGTCCGACAAACACATCTTCAGATCTCGTTACTTGTAGCAGCTTGAGAACATCGGAAGCCGGGCGCGAGATCATCGCGATTTTTGGCTCACATTAACTGAGACTATATTTTGGTCCCGGCTCAAATTAAATGAGAATGAGCCCACATTATGTGAGACGGACTCACGTTCGTGAGAATGAAGTCGGAGCCGGTGGGATCAAGCGTTGCGGGATCCCTTCATGGGCTATTCCCTGCGGCCAAGGCCGTCCTGATGCTGCGTCGTCTTCGGCGCTGCCAGAATAGATAGGATCGTATTCGAAATCTGGCAGAGTTTTGTGCGACGGATTTTCTTTCGGGAATGGGTGGTCTCCGTGGCCTCCGCAGGAGGCATCCGAAAATCCCTCGTTTACTTTGTGGAAGGGGGCGGCATAGCGTGGAGGGAGACAACAGATCAAGCGGCGCCAGGCGGGCACTCGGTGTCATTCTCAACAAGGTGAGCCCGTCTCAGATAATCTGCGCTCATTCTCAGATAATGTGAGCCGAGGCACCGTTTCATTCTCAAATAATCTGAGCCCAAAACGTCGCTGTTCTCAAGCACAACGCCGGATGTTCTCAAGTCGCTACAGGTACCCAGCGAACGCTCCTCGGGTGGACGTCGACGAGGCGACGGGATTACCAAGACGGGTAACGGGCATGCACGTCGGGTGCTGGTCGAAGCAGCCTGGAGCTACCGGTTCCCGGCACGCAAGACCGCGCACTTGCGGCGCAAGGCGGACGCGGCACCGCCTGCTGCCCAAGCCATTGCCTGGGCGGCGCAGAAGCGCCTGTGTGGGCGCTACCGGCATCTATATCACGCGGGCATGGCGAAGTGTCAGATTACCACCGCGGTGGCCCGTGAGTTGGTGGGATTTATCTGGGCGATAGCCTGCGAGGTAATGGGCCGGCCGCAGGTGACACGGGCCCTGATCTGAACGCCAGGCCGTCGTCTGGTGCGATGCTTGGGGTCAGGGCGTGGCAGGCCGGTGAGGAGAACCCTCGGTTACTCTACGAGAGGCCCGGTTAAACCAAGCCAACCCACGCGCTTAGAGAGAGGCAGCTCCGCGACGAAGTGAAGTCAGGTGGTAACCAACCCACGAATATCAGTTTGATCCACCGTCGCAAATCATGCCGACCGCACCCTGATTCCAGCATCTCGAGAAAAGCGATCCCCATGATTGTCGGTTGACAAGGTCAATCCATATCAGAGTAATTCTGTGTACAAACCTTGCGATGACGCCTGCATGGGGGCGTCATTCCGACTCTGTCTTTTTCAAAGACGTCATCACAAACGTGCCAGAGTTGAGTGTTTCACCGACAAACCATTCAACATCTACTTGCGAAGGATCGGTAAATCCAGACGATGTAACATGCGGCCCGATAACGGTCATTCGTGGACCGCCTGACTTCAGCATTACCACATCGCCTGCTTGGAATTGTTCTGCCATTGAATAGTTCTCCTTCGAGGGGAGCCCCCCGGTCGGAAGCCCCCCGAAGGCTTCCGGCCCCTGCGTCGTTCCTCTCCATCCGCCATCATAGGCCGCCGCCCTTCAATTCCCTCGCACGTCACACACCGCCGCCTCCTCCCGTACCGTCGCGGCGGTACTCCGGCCGGACGCGCTGGCCGTGGGCGCACGTGGCATGCGGCATCGGCGCACATCATAGTCGCCGCCGTCGCGCGCAACAATAAACCGCGTTTTTGGCATCCCATATCGCCCCAGAGGAAAAAACGTCCTAAACCTGTGTGGGGGGGGGGTCAGCCAGGGATAAAAAACCCCTTAAAATCGATTCTCGCGCTAAATTCGCCCTATTCTGATTCGGTTTGCTACCCTGTTCCGCCCTCGGTCGAGTCGGCCACCCGCTCAAGATTCCCCACTTGGGGGAGGGCGTACAACCGTGACTCGCGACAAAGAGTTGATATTCGTGAATGCGAACGACCCGGTACCCCCCCTTTCGGCTCGAACTCCGGCCCCGTCGGTGTTTCTTCCTGTTTAGACACGGCTCCCCGCTCCACTGACTGACGTTTCAGTCACCCGTTCCGAGTGTCTCCTTACTCATGCGCCCCGTAGCTGCGCACGCGCATAACTTGCCAACGCCTCGGCGAAGTTCTCCGCCTGTACGTCGCCTCCCATGAACCAAACCGTGTCCCCATCCCACATCGCATTCGCCGGAATTGTGACGCCCTTGGGCCTGAGGTCGTACTTGAGGGAGACCATCGCCTCATCATTCCATGCGAGGGCCTCTTGCATGGAGGCCACGGCAACACCCTTCGTCTTGTCGTTCCCGGCTTCAACCACATTCTCGTGGTGTTCTCGGCATCGCTCGTAAATGGCTTCGATGGCCGTTTGTGTATCGGGTGCAAGGTCGCGGTAGAGCTCCACCACCACATGCCTGCGCACGATTCGGCGGGTCGGTTCCTCAAGAAGCCTTAACCCTTTGATGCAGAGTTCGACGATTACCGCAAAGAGCACAAGACGCCCCATCCCCATCCCGTAGCGGGAGCGGTCCATCCCGTCCTCAATGATGCCGAGTTCACCAGCGGGAATTCCGTGCAGGGGACATTTGCGAAGATGCCGTGCGGCGATGGCCAAACTGTCGGCAGCTTCGATCAATGACGCGGCCTCGCGCAGTCCCTGTTCCCTGTCCACCCTCGTAGCCCCCAGACGCTTCTGCGTCGGTTTGTTGTAGGCCTCTCGTGGCACGGCCAGTTACAACACAGCTGTTCTGAAGTGCCAAATTCGGCTGCGGCACCTTTGATCCGGACAGGTGGAGCGCCTACGTCAATTCCCGATGTGCCGGAACTCTCCAGTGCAGGACTGCGCATAGGCTTCGTCGCCAACTGCTATTTGGACCTGAACGGAATAACTCATTCGGCCGCTCGATAGCACTGTGGCGTTCAGGGTTGCCTGCATTGCAACCAATCCGATCTCATCATTAGCGGCTGCGATTTGTGTGTCGAAGCGCATGTAGTCGCCCCGAATAATGCCAGTGCCGTAGCCGGTTCCTCCGCCATACCTCACCTCTGTCGTGAGGTGGTTGCCGTATTGCCTGATGCGAACAGTGTTCGAAAAACCCATCCCTTCAAAAATATCCTGAATCCAGGCAGGCACATTGCCCGTGCATCTTTCGCCGGACTTTTGCCATCTGCCCGAAACGTCAACAGGTACCAGGAAGGCGTTGAGGTCGTCCCGCAGTTCTCGAAGCTCCCGCAGGATTTCAGACGTGTCAGTGTCATGGGAAAAGACCGTTTGCGCGGACAGGACCATGGTGCCAAGCAGAACGGCGAAAACGGCGCGTCTCAACATAGGGAATTCCTCATCTGCAAGTCAGGCGAGCCGCAGACGGAGGGAACTCCAGCTGGTGGCCCCTGCGCACACCGAACGGCAAATCCGAGAGAACCCGCCCGCAAATGACGTGACGGCGAGCGAACTCGCCGCAGGTGGTGCCGAGGAATAGCACAGAAGGGAGGCGTTGTAATCGCCCTCGAACGGGGGACATGAGGACTGGGGTGAGACAGAATCGGGGTAGCTGTCGGCAGGTGGCGTGTCGGATGCCCCCCAGATCGCCTCAGAGGCAAAAACTACTCGAACCCGAACATTCCCATCCTGAGCCAAAAAACGACTCAGAATCGATCCTCGCGCGACATTCGCCCTATCCTGATCCGGCCCGTTACCCCATTTCGCTCTCGGCCGTGTCGGGAGGCTTCTCGCAGCCGCCCGCTCAAGATTCCCCACCCGCCAGCCGAAACTCCGTGCCTTTCGCACCCGGCTCCCCACTGCCAGGGGATGATTTCGGCGTTTTCCGGGCATCCGGTGAGGCGTCCCGAGGGTCTGCGCCGCCAATACGCGCAAGTCCAGCAACGGCGCGGGTTTCCGCGTCTGCGAAAGTTTACATAAGAGGGCTTATCGGCAGTTGGCCGCCAGACGCACGAACGCCCCGAGGGCCGACTTCCCCCCGAGGCGCTCGTATCTACATCGCTCCGTGACTGCACGACGAGTGCAGCGAGAGCATCATAGCACCAAAGGCAACGTATTCGACCAAAGCTGTAAAACTATCATGCTCGCGTCTGCTCACGGTGCAACCTGCTAGCTTGCGAAGGGGAGACCGCAGCAGCGAATGCCTGGATTGAATACGTTGGGTGTTTGTCGCCTTTGGATCAAGCGTTGCCTAAACGCTTTGTACCCTGAGCACGCCCCAACGTGGCCAACCAGGCATAGGGCAGCAATGACACTGATACCGCCAACCATGCTGCCGCCAATGGCCGCCAGGCCGGACGTGATGCCGGCAGCAGATAATCCGGTAATCCCGCTGAAATACAGCGCCGTAAAACCTGCCGTACCACCTGTGACAGCGCCAGCGGTACTGATTGCTACTTCATCGCAATCCATGATCTGTTTCCTGTTGTTTGAACTGCCAAAGTCACCTGCTGAAACGCCCCTAGGCAGCAACGATTGCTGTTGGGGGGTGACCTTAAGACCACAAGACCGAAGAGAAGGCAAGTATTCATGGTCTGCACAAATGTATACCATTACAGAATGCGAAGATGCTTGGACAGTCCGCGGCGGGTAATCGTCGGAAATTGACATAACGCGAGGTTATCGGAACTAGTTGCCAAACCCCTCTTGGGCATCCCGGGTAGGCCGGCAACTTCGCATAAACCAAGATTATGTAAACATTCGGATCACGGGCGCTCTAACCTAGTCTCAGAGTGTGTCGCGCTCAGCATCGCAGCCTGCAAACTGTCAGGGTTTGATATCAGAAAATGCCCCGACGCTCTTGCCGTTCCCAAAATCTCACCATTTCATCCAAGAAAGAATCTGCTGACTGTTGTTCTCCGTTTGGCAATTCGATGTTCAGGGGACGGGCGAAATCCTCACTGAAATCGGAGGAAAAACCAAGTTGAACATGCGTGTTCGCTTTCGCCTTAAAGTGCTTCGTTCCGTTGGTTATATTCCTCGCGAGGTCGAATTTCTCAACCATACGATGTTCGATTGGTGGGTATACTGATTTGAAATGACTCTCGGTGAATTTAGTCTCGTGAACCCATTCATACATATGGTAGACAAGGGTAATTGTGAGCAAGGCATGTCGTGAAGAAGAATTGTCCTCTATGAAGTTCTCATGCTGCGGGATGATCATCTCGTGCAAGAAATTTCGAGGAGTTACTATGTTGAAACTGGCACGATGCGTCATAGCAAATGCAACCCTTTTGTACTAGACATCATCGTCTTTGGTGCGATTGCCCACTTCGAGCGGCGGCTCATCTCCAAGCGCGCGCGACGGCATTGCGGCCGCCAGAAAACGTGGCAGGAGGACCGGCCGGCCGCTGCTTGACCGTGAGACCGTCTCGGCCGCGCAAAAGCCTGATCGAAGCTGGCCTGGCACTAGGGCAAGCTGCGAAACAACTAGGCATTGGCAGGACAGCGGCCTACAGAATCGCGAAGTCGGCACGCGGAAGTCGCCCATCCGGGTTTAAAGTGGCCTTAGTAATTCTGGATACAAACCTAGCGATGACGCCTACTAGCCAGATTTGTGTGAAAATGCACTCCAAGGATTCTATCGAGTCTCCTGGGATAAATCCGACGCGTTGCTGTGACGGACGTTGACAACTTGAACCCTTTCTGTTCCTTACTACAACGCATCTCATAAAAAGAGTGCTTCCAGTTGTTCAAATCTGAGGAAGGTCCGACAACGAAATAACAGGAAGGGGTACATTAGGGTTGTGGGCTTTCTCTGCCGCTCGGCGGATCATTTTCTTGACCGCCTTCTCTAAAAATCGACACTCCGATTCCGTCAGATTTGTGGCGACCGCGTTTCCCTTTCTGGCCCCGGTCGGGCCACCTTTGTTCGCACAAAGATCACCAATTCTATCAAGGACGGATTTCTCAATTTGAAAGACATTGGCAGCCTCTGAGCGGCGTCCATTATTTATTTTCGTCGAATACTGTGGAGCGACCAATTTGCATAAAAAATCCAGGCAGAAATTGGCCATGCCTGTCAATTTCTCATGCCCTTGACGATAATCCATGTACCGCTGATACATTGTCTGAACATCTGAATTAAGGCTGACGTCCGATGGGGGCGAGGGATATCGGGACGCAACATACGTAAGCCTCGAAGAACCGCCAACTTCCGTATTGCCGATTCCCCTCATTCGGATTTGTCCGGGTGTCGGATTTCGATCCACAATCTCCGCTCTGTCGAATTTGAGTCGAAAGGCCGGGCCTCCGCGTTCAAGGTTGGCATCAAACTCCCAAACACGGATGTAATCTTCGACGGTCTCCTGTGCCTCACCTTCCGTGGCATAATGAACTTTGAACTCAAAGCGCGCCTTATTGTCTTGGACTTCCAGCCCAAACTTTGATTCCTCCCAACCAACAAGCGGTTCTGCATTGCTGTAGTCAACACTTGGAATGTCTTCTTGCTCGACGCGATAAATTAGCGCGACCACATGAGGATCGTTCATCGCCAGTTCCTTCTTTTGTCTGTGCCTCCCCGTTGTTCGCATAAGACGCATTCTGTAAACTTCCCAAGTCATTCCACGAGCAGGACTGGCTGCCGTCCACCTTTGGGACTCATGCATAGCCAACCAGCGAAACCCGCAAGACTTGCGGATTTGTGCGATTTTCCAACTTGCCGTAAAGGTGGTTATGTTGCCTTGCTTCAGCAGCTTGCTTCCGATGTCAGCACTTAGATTTTCGTACCCTTGGCTAGATTGCATGAACGGCAAAGAAGCTGGAGATTGTTGACAGTTGTTGCTCCGCCCTTTTTCACCGGAATGATGTGGTCGAGCTGCAAGTTCTCTTTGCGGCCGCACTTCACACATTCCCCCTCGTCTCTTCGCCAAACCTGCGACCGCACGGCATCCGGGATTGGCTCCCTGACGGTCTGCTCATAAGGAAGCGGATCTAACGGTGTCGTGAAGCCAGCAAGCTTGTCCGGATAGTACCGGGCAAAATCTTTGATCAAACCAACTGCTTCCTGAGCCCTGGGACTGGCCGCTGCCGCACGTTGCCGCTTGTTGCACGTGCGGCATTCGTATTGGATGGACCTACCATTTGGGCTAACCGACAGCAGGGACATCATATTTTCGTAGCAGCTGGGACAACTCTTGACCAGAAACGACGTGCTCGCAATTTCTGCTAGTTCGCTAACGACGGCTTCTCTCCTTCTCCGTTCCTCTAGCCGTTTTTCCCGTTCCTTTTCTTGCTCCTGTTTCCGTGCTGCCTCTGCTCTCCCCCACTCTACCTCTCTCCTTCTCCTTTCCTGCTCCCGTGCTACTTCCCTCCTTGCTCTTTCCTCCTTCCGTTCCGCCTGTCTTATTGCCTTTTCCTCGGCGCTCTTCGCCTTCGCTGCCGCTCGTTGAGCCTTCGCTTCTGCTACCGTTGTTTCCCAGTCAGCCCGGACCTTTTGCCCCCAGGCGTTGTTCCACAACTCACGTCCAACGAGCACGGTGAACACCAACACCCCAAGTCCAAGCTCTTGCATGATCGAGATGTCTATGAACTGCTTCACTACCCACCAGACAAGGCCTCCAACACAGCCCCAGAGAAAATACCTGACGAATTTCCTCCAAAGTTCATTTTTCATGCATCACCTTCGCTGGCGGATCTTCTGGAGTCTCCATCAATCAGGCTAGAGAGCCGGGCGGTCACGATCACTCGCTTATGTCCTCGCCATCTTTCCACCACGTCTCGTCTCTCCATGTGCGTTTCCAGACCGCGGCGCTCACGGAATCGAGGGCAAGGCGCCTTCCAGCAGGGTTATAGTCCGTCATGCCGCCCAGCGCGCCGAGAGCGCCTCGGCCTGTTGCAGGACGGTCTGCACGGCGGCGTCCTGCAGGTCCGGGGGGTAGCCGTACTTGCGGAGGATGTGTTTGACCAGGATTCGCATGCGCGCCCGTGCCGACGCCCGGTGCTGCCAATCCACCGGAGCGTTGGTCTTCAGGCTGCTCAGCAGTTCATGGGCGATGAGGCGAAGCTGGTCATTACCCATTACCTCAACCGCGCTCTCATTCTGGGCCAAGGCGTCGTAGAAAGAGATTTCCTCCTGGCTCAGGCCTTCGTCTTCGCCGCGTTGGTGCGCGGCACGAATGTCCTTGGCGAGTTCGATCAGTTCCTGAATGACCTCGGCCGTGGTGAGGGCATTGGTGTGGTAACGGGCGATTGCCTCTTCCAGTCGGTCGGAAAAGGCTCGCGTTTCCACGACGTTGACGCGGCTGCGCGAGCGTATCTCGCCGTTGATGAGCTTGCGCAGCGCCTCCATGGCGAGGTTCTTCTTTTCCATCCCCTGGACCTCGGCGAGGAACTCGTCGGAGAGGATGGAGATGTCCGGCGTCTCCAGCCCGGCGGCTTGCAGAATATAGGGTACTAGCCAGATTGGTGTGAAAATGCACTCCAACGATTCTATCGAGCTATCTGGAGTCGATGACCCGTTTTCAGCGAACAGTGTGATGCGGCAGCCTCGATGAAATCGCCGATTAGCGCGTGCTTGCGAGTCCATCAGAGCATGGCGAGGATCTAAGGGAGGTGTCGAAGAAAATCTGTTTCCAGGGTTCTATCTCACACTTACGGAACAGCGAACCCGTCAGGTTTTACCTCACGATTCGTTGATCCAAACGGACGTTTTGTCCTGACACGTCCGTCAGTCATAGTCGTCACCGATCCCGACATATCCCAACCCCGTGTGACCCGCGTTCTTGGCCGTCCTCCTCCACAAACCCGCTTGAAGATCGAGCCGGAAATCCGGAGACTGACGACGCCTTACAGTGCATTTTTACAAGAATCGGGCTGGTACCTTTATCACCAAGCACTGGCACCGCTTAAGCCGAGCGTAAAGTACTGGAACCTGTGCGAATCCGACACTTTGTCATGGCCCAAGACGGCCAACAAATAAGCATCCTCGGCACGGGATCCGTTGAAGCGCCGGACCCACTCGGCAAGATGGCCGGCAAGGCTTTCAGCGTCTTTGACCTTTTCATGGCGCCACTCCTCTCGCCAGTCGTAGCAGACCATGAGACGCACACCCGCACGCCCCAATAAAAGCCTCGAAAAACCGCTTTCAACTGTTTCAATGTCGCGGGTGCGTGCCCATCGGTGGTCCACGAGCAAGTGCGCGTCGACGAGCCACCCCTCGGTTTTTCTCAACCCGACGGTATGGTGGGTGTATTCGAGCCAGGTCATCGCATAGAGCCATGCCAAAGACTCGGCCTTGGGCGCACGGCTTGGCTGCACGCACACGTAGCAACCAAACTCCTCTTGACCGATTTCGCAGAGCTTGGTGTAGATGGCTTGGGTCCAAGACCCCCATGTCACATCCGGAGCGAAACGAACATCGTCAAGCCCCTTCCGAATCGCGTTCATGATGTCGAGCTTTCCTGGCATACCCACACCCTTCCCAACTTCGACCATGCCCGGCAGGTTGACTCTGGTGTTATGATGCTCTCGCTGCGCTCGTAGCGCAGTCACGAAGCAAGAAGCGATGAAGACGAGCGCCTCGGGGGGAAGTCAGCCCCCGGGGCGTTCGTGCGTTCGGCGGCCAACTTCCGATAGGGCGTCTTATGTCGCCTTTGGGTGAAAAAAGCCCCGCCGGGGAATGTCCCGTTGGGGCGGCTGGGCAGGTTCGGATAACCCCAGGTTATGTTGCCTTCCGTTACCTTCCAATGATCAAGCCGCTGCCCCTACAGCCAGATCCGGAACAGTATCTTTTTTGGCCCCAAGAAGAACCGGAAAGATCTCCGTCCGCTCCCTCGGCGTCTGAGAAAGCATTTGAAGTATCTCTTGAACGACCTGCCCGGCATTTACATTCAGCCGATCGGCTAGGAACCGGGTCCAGTAGTCTTCTGGACTGTTGGGCGGCAACCACGTCCGGAGGACCCGGAGAATGGCGTTCTTGTCGCCCTCCAGTATCGCCGTTTCGACGATACTGGTGGCCCTCTCCCAAGCGTAGACACGTGAAGGAACGTCGAGGGGCAGATACACGACGGTAATCCCCAGTTTCTCGTCAAACATGACGCCCCGATACCGAGGCATCTCGACGGTAACGGCCAGATCAATCGGGTAGGCCTGCAAAACCCGGCGGGTTTTTTCCTCCAAGAGCCGTCGTCGCCCGATTTTGAGGGAGGCGAGTACGGCAAATCGATAGTCCAGATCGGTTTCGTGCTCGCAGAAGACGACGTCAACCTTGTCTTCCAATCCCGGATATTTGTGGGTGGCGGCATTTTTAAGGCCGCGTCTGGCATCCCGGAGCATGCGGAAACGTCCAAATGCAGCGATGAGGTCCTCAGCATTGGTACTTTCCTTGCTAACTCGGACACAAGACAGGTTGTCAATATTGAGGTCTTCCCGGCCAACTTGGTCGGATACCAAAATAGACCGGGCGCGGTCGATGCCTTCGCAGATTAGGGAGTAATACGGCTTCATTCGACGGTTGAATAATTCGGCAACGGCATATTCAAACGCCTTGCCGCGCCAGCCATTGCTGTAGCCGGACATCTTGCGGCGACGGTTATACAGGCCGCCAATCTCCCGAATGGTGGGCAACGGGCCGAGGGATTCAAGATCCGGCTCTGATAAGAGTTCGGGAAGGGCCGATAAATGAGCATAGATGGAGATGCCGAGAAGATCGAATTCGGATTCAACTCTCACCAAATGGACCTCTGAATCGACGATTCCGCTAAACATACAATCTCCCAATTGACTCAAAGCTACAATCTGTAGCGACCTGGAATTACCCGACGTCGGAATTGAGAACCTCACCCTTTTAGACTCAGGGTTGAGAGAGACTCACCCTACGAGAAAGGGGGTTTGACGTGCAAGACAACGTCTTTCGGAGATTGCGAGAGAGGTATGAGAAGCACCAGCAGGCTCAACCTATCGAGTTGTCACCGAACGGAACCTGTCAACGACTTTGAGACACTGACGACTGCGATTTACTGAGTAGTTTCTCCTGTTGTGGATGTTACGGGTGGATTGATCCAGACCGCTTCGGGTAGGGGGTCTGGCTTTGGGATGCCCCGAACGAAGCGCTCGGGATGACGGGCCCAGGCGGTTTGAAGGGTCCGCCCGCGCCTGCGCAGCACGCTCTCGGTTCGATGGTGATGGACGTCGTCCGGGGTGAGCATGGCAATGCCGCCATGTCGATGCTCGGTGTTGTACCAAGGGAAGAACGTTCGACAGAAGGCGGTGGCGGCGGTGATGTTGTGGAACCGCCCGGGGAAGCCTGGGTGGTACTTCAGGGTCTTGAACTGGGCCTCGGAGAACGGGTTGTCATCGGACACCTGGGGGCGGCTCAGCGAGCGCGTGACCCCGAGGTCGGCGAGCAGTTGCGCGGTGCACTTGCTCGTCATCGGCGCCCCGCGGTCGGAGTGCAAGGTGAGGACCTGGGGCCGGACACCTTGTTTGTTGCAGGTCTCTTCGATGAGACAGGCAGCCAGCGCCGAGTTCTCCCGGTCGGCGACCATCCAGCCGACCGCATAGCGGCTGAAGATGTCGAGCACGACGTAGAGGTAGAAGTACGTCCACTTCGTCGGCCCCAGCAGTCTGGTGATATCCCAGGACCAGGTCTGGTTCGGGGCCGTGGCCACCAGTTCGGGTTTGGCGTACTGGGGATGCTCACGCTGATTGCGCCTCTCTCGAACCGGCTGGTTGGTGGCCAGGATCCGATACATGGTGCGCTCCGAGCACAGGTAGTGGCCTTCGTCGAGCAGTGTTGCCACCACCTCCGCCGGCGCACGGTCAACGAAGCGTGGACAGGCGAGCACATCGAGGACCTGCTCGCGTTCGGAGTCACACAGCGCCCGGGCGGGCGTTGAACGGGGCTGCTGGTGCCCGGGAGTTAACCTCTGACGACGGTAGAAAGTCGCCCGCGACACGCCCAGCGCCCGGCACGCCGGCACGACGCCGACCTGCTCTGCCAGCGATTGGGCTGCCATCAGGAGCGCGTTTCGTGTTCGAGGTTCAATCCCAGCAGCCCGGATATTTTTCCCTGCACGTCCAGGATCGTGTGCGCGGTGTGCAACTCGTCTTCCAGGCGTTCCACTTTCGCTTCGAGCATTCGCACTTTCGCATCCAGCGGGTTGCGTTCGGCCGGTTTTACGCCGCGCTTCTTCGCGGCCAACTCCCGCAACGAGCCCTTTCGCCGCGCCTTTCGCCAAGTCGCCAGGTGAGAGCTGTACAACCCCTCGCGGCGAAGCAGGCGACCCACTTCGCCGGGCTGTGTACAGCGATCGGCCTCCTCGAGGATCCGCAGCCGATACTCCGCGGTGAACTGGCGCCGCATCGGCTTGGCCACGACCTCCGGGTCAGGGGTCGCTCCGGCGCGGCCGTCCCTGGGGGCCTCGTCGCTACGCTCCTCGACCCCCAGGGACGAATAGGGAATCTCATTCAATGTCATTGGGTCTCTCTCTGCGGCCATCGGTTTTCACCTCCACCGCCCTACAGTAATTCAAAGGGGTACCGGTGTCTCACTCATGTTGGCAGAGAGGGGAACGATGTAGCACTGCTCTACAAGTTGGCAGGTGAAGCGTTGAAAACAGCTGAGGCTGATTTTGACAATTGGCATGAAACCATCAACAGCTACTGTGAGGGCAACCTACACCACGATCCGTTAAGCTAACTTCCGATAGGGCCCGTTATATCGCCTTTGGTGCTATGATGTTGCCGCTGCGCTCGTAGCGCAGTCACGGAGCAAGAAGCAAGATACGGCGCCTCGGGGGGAGTCGGCCCCCGGGGCGTTCGTGCGTCTGGCCGTCAACTTCTCATAAGTGCCATTATGTCAACTTTCGGAAACGCGGAAACCCGCGCCGTTGCTGGACTTGCGTGGTTCCGGCCTGAAGTCTCTCGAAACGCCCCACCGGAAGCCGGGAAAAGACCGGATTTGGGCCCGAGCGGTGGGATAGAATTATCAGGAATGCCCGTTTTTGGGCCGTGAAGTGGGTAATTTCGAGCGGATGGGGGTTCGGGTATGGAGGTTTTCTAGGGTACCCCAAAAAAACGCCCCAGAATCGATTCTGGGGCGTTTTTTTGGGGTGATGGCTGCGGACAGTGAAATGGGGAGGGATGCCTGTGACACCATTTCAGGCCGACATCGTGGACGCCATTCGGGACGCCTTTGGCCAACTGAATTTTCGATTTGACGGGGAGAACTTTTGTGTCTGGGTCCCTTGGGGTGAGCCTCTTTCAGGGCGAAACGGCTGGACCAGAGCCATCAACACCGCCCTATGCAGGGTTGGGCAGGAATTCGGCTTTGAAACAAGGGTCAGGCCGGACAAACACGATCAGGCTGGGGGGTCTACCCCGAATGGTGGCGAACTCCTCTGGGACATCACTTGGCTGAAAAAGGATGGCCAGGGGCGGATGGTTGATATGCCCTTGATTGCAGAGTGTGAGTTTGGGTTTGCTTCTGTTGGTGAAAACATTCTCCCGGACTTCCAAAAACTTTTGCTGGCTCGTGCTGGCGTGCGTCTCATGGTTCATGAACATTGGCGTGAACGTGGGACCAGAGAACCGTGTGATCCGCAAGCTGTGGCCAACTACCTCGCCCAACACATTCAAGCGTTCGGCCGCACCCAGTCAGACGATGTTTACCTGCTGGCCGTGTTAGAGGGGGAGGATTATCGCAAGATACGGTATTTCAGGCTTGGAGCGGATGGCGAGGCTGTCGAATGGGTCAAGGGGGAACCATCTCCGTTCGGGGCCGACGAACCCTGAAAAGTCTCTCCGTGTGCCGGGCCTGAGTAGTTCAAACCAATACCCTTGAAGGGACTAGGATCGATGAGCTACGTAAAGAGCGCGTTGGTGACAGGAGAGCAGATCCAATACGAAGGACATTTCCACTGGACGGACAAGCTGACCGCGCTGATTCTGTGTTGTGTGGTCGTGGGGATTTTCTGGGTCATCTCGATGTGGGCTACCGAGATGGCAGTAACCAACCGGCGGTTGATCTATAAGCGCGGTTGGATTGCGCGAAAAACCGAAGAGTTAGGCTTGCAGCGAATAGGGGAAGTCAACCTGACACAAGGCATTCTCGGACGAATCTTGAACTACGGCAAGGTGCAGGTACGGGGCTTGGGTGGAGGAGATATAATGCTCCCGAAAATGAGAAGCCCGCTAGGCTTCAAGAAAGCGCTTCAGGAAGCACAGGCTCAGGCCGAAATAACCTCTTAAAATCAAGGCAATTCGAACCAAAAATGTCTTCATTTCGTAATCTAATCACCCGCGCTGTGTCAGGCTCGCAAGCTCCCCTCGACACAGCGCGGTACAAGTCCCTCCACACAAGGGTATTTCCCACTTACACGCCTTGGCTTCGCGCCACGCCAGATCAGCGCCCACCCGAACGCCTCCATGTGCACCGATCCCAGGCCGCAGGCAGCGCAATGCGACAGTCAGTTGGCACACTACAGGACCGGCTCGTCGTCCTCGTCCAGGCTTGCCTCATCGTCACAGTATTTCAGACGCCTTCTGCGTTCACGGACTGCCGCCACCGTCGCCAGATAGCGGCAGTTCTGACACTCGCCTTCCGGCGTCAGGTACAGCATGTGACGGCAGGTTATACAGCGCGGCTGACGGTCATCGGACAAACGCTTCTTCGTGCCATTCATGACGGTGGGAGTACCCCTCCACTTGACCACAAAACCTCTGGCCGACCTGTGCGCAGGGCTTCGCCATCAGACGGCCTGGCCCGACGCCTGGAACAGGTGCCTCGAACACTTCCGGATGGTGAGAGTCATTGAGCCGGATAACCTCCATAGGAGGCATCGCTGAGGGCTCGTTCCGCGAGGCTGCGGAGTGTCCTGTGCGACCGCTCTTTGGCCTCATCGCAAGGTTTGTAGCTGAAATTACGTTAAGCCGTGTGTGGCCATGCGGGGTGAAGTGCTCTGAGCACCATATCGCGTGTCTCAGAAACATCGCTGTCCGTTTTGAGACTGCCCGGATTATGGGGACGAATAAAGGGACAAGCCGAAGGTCCTGGGCAGGTGCATTCAGGTATCCCTCAAGAGTGTTCCCGAACTGATCGTTAAAGAGACAGCGGGCCGTCCAGCTTGCGACTGAAAAACCATGTCAACCGCATAAAATCTTGTCGAGACCGCCTTCGCGTCGAGGCAGACTGCGCGGCATATGGGTACCGATGAGGCAACGAGCTGCAGGATCGCTAAAACGCCACGCTGAAGCCGTACAACCGAGTTATGCTGCTTAGCGTAAATCTGAGTACAAACCTTGCGATGAGGCCTAACTGGTCTGCATCACGCGATCCAGACCTCCGACGGGCCCAGACCCGCAACAAATCGCCCCAGGGCTGCGCAGGAGCTGCGATCCGAGCCCAGGCAAGGGTCCAGACAGGGGTGATTTCCGGGCTCAGAGCCAGTCCTAGCCACCGAACTCCTGGAGGCGCAAGTTCTCGTCCTTCCTCAGTCAAAAGACGGCACGGTCCCGATGGGCGTCTCGTTTCCCATTGTGCCGTCCTCGAGCAACAAAGTCATGAAATCGTCATTGATGCCTCGATGGTACACAAAGAAGCGCTCGCCGGAGTCGTCAACCGGCTGAACCGTTATGCGTCTGAGGTGTGGTGAGTTCCGGCGGATTTCCTCCGCCGCCTCCCATGCGCTCTTCCTGCTCTCAAACTGTCTCACTCTCATGTCTTTCTCCTGTTCCAAGATTTAGTGTCGTCGTGGCTCCTCAACAGGCAGCCAATCATTAGCAAACCGATTTGTCGGAACAGCGGCCTTCTTTCTGACCTCCTGTCATGGGCTATTCACAGACTGACCGATTCGCTCCCAACGCACACGGCCTGTCTTTTGGTCCCACGACCAATATATCCTTTTTGCAAGGCCTAGGATCTGCGGGTCTGCAACAAATCCCCAAAACCGACTGTCCCGGCTGTTGCCGCGGTTATCGCCCAGCGTCAAGTAGTAATCGTTCTCAACAACGCGCGGCCCGATGGGCTGCCGCAGGGTCGTTCCCGGTGGAAACAGCGGCCCGTAAAACACCTGGAATCCGTCCATAGCCTGACCATGCTTGCTCGGGAAGAACACCCCCAAGGGAATGGGCACACGTTCGCCGTTCAAGTAGAGGTTCTGGTCCTGCCGAATTTCGGCCGTGTCCCCCGCGCGCGGGACGACGACCGGTCCGAAGTTGTCGTGGCCTAGCGGTGCTGTTTGATTCAGGTACCATTCCTGTCCCAGCGCCTCGCCGTTCACGTATACTTGTTGATCGCGCACGTCTACCTGGTCACCTGGAAGGGCGACCACGCGCTTGATGAAGTCGAGATCTTCGTCCCAAGGATGCTGGAAGATGATAATGTCGAATTGTTTGGGATCGGTGGACCGATAGAGAAACCTGTTTACTAGGATATGGTCACCGATGAGCAGGGTGCCCTCCATCGCCCCAGAAGATACTCTGAATGCCTGCATTACCACATGCCGCATAATCCGGTTCAAGGCCGGCTGCGCTACAAAGACACAAGCTAACCAAACCATCAGATAGAAGTACCACCTGTTGTATGACTTCCGTGCGAAGGCGTCTCCTTGCAATCGGGCGACTCGTATTGCATCAACGGCAATGCAGAGATACACCGAAAGTACGGTAAGAACAGGAATGGCGACGTTAAAGGGAGGGAGGGATAATTCCATCCCGATCACGAGACCGACGATGACAACGGCCCAGAGCAAACAGAAAAACACAATACCTTTTGTCAGTTCACCATTATGTATCTGGCCAAGACCCGGGAGTAACAAACTCAGCACTGCTGCTTGCCATGGTTTTCTATGGGGCTTTGGATTGGTTCCGCTTACATGAGTGCTCATATTTCAACCTCGTGTCGCATTAATCGGGTTACTGACTTGAACCGCGGCCGTTTGATAGATGCCCAAAGGCATCATCGCACGATTTCCCACACCCTGAAATCGCCCCAGGATGGTCAGGGGTATCCCTCTCTTTCAATCAGGTTCAGCTGCACACCCGAGCGCTTTCCAGCCTCATACACGCGCTTCACTGTAGTCGGATACCACGTCCCGCCCCGTGGCGCCCCGACACCGACTGCATTCAGCATGTCCGCGATGGCCCGCCAGCCGCGTCCCTCATCCCGGCAGTTCTGGATCTGAACGAAGACCCGTCCGACGTGCTCCATCTGCTGCGCCCGCCTGGTCTGTCCGGACAGCTTCCCGGCGCGCCTTGCCGTGCGTTTGTTCCGGAATGTCATGCCTTACTCTCTGCCTGTTAACATGAACAAAGTCATGTTGATGTTAACATACCCTCACGTGCTACACTCCCCTCCGAGAATCCGCAACTCTGTGACGGAGACAATGCCATGCCAAAGATTGACGACGAGACACTCCGGCAACGCTACGAGAAGGCGAAGGCCGAATGGGACGAGCGCCAGAAAGAGAACCGCGCCCGGCAGCGCCGCGAGAAAGCCCAGGCGGACGCCCGCCGCAGGACCATCATCGGCGAGATGGTCCTGCACCACGTGCAGGAAAACCCGCACGAACACGATCGCCTCATGAAGCGGCTGGACGCCTTTCTCAAGGACCCCGGAGACCGCGCCCTGTTCGACCTACCGCCCAGGTCCGAAGCGCCCGCTTCCGTCCCTTCAACGGAGCCTTCACCCCCCGGAAATTCGTCCCCTCAGTAGTCCGATTCCGGCCTTGCCGATTGCCTCTACATCTGCCACAATTCCACCATCCCTTGCCCCTGCTGTGTGAGGCTCGTAAACTCGCCCCGACACAGCAGGGGCATATCCCCATTTTACATGGAGTTATGCCATGGTAGGCGCGCCGCATAACGCCACAGGTTTAACGCCACACGACTTGTCGGCCAAGTTAGCAGCCGTCAGGGAGCGGCGGCGCTTATCCCGAAGGCGGCGCTACCGGCGCAGCAAGCTGGATCGCTACCGCGCCGAGCTGGTCGCCCTGCACCGCATGGGCGTCAGCTACCGGGACATGGCCGTGTACCTGCGCCAAGAACACCGCAAGCAAGTGGACCCGACAACCATCCGGCGCTATCTCATCAAGCTCCCCGAAGTCATCAACCCGGAAACGGAGGTCGACCGTGCCGGTATTCCGCACGCCTGCTAGCCAGGCGAAAAAGGCGCTGCGCCGCGTCCTGGCCCTCAAGACGCCGAGGCACGACAACCGCAACGACGGCAAGGTGCACTCGGTCGGCACCGCCAGGTCGTACGAGCGGGCGCTCACCCGCGTTGCCAAGTGGATGCGGGAGCGGCGCGACAACAAGGGCCTGGAGAAACTGACGGCCGAGGAAGCCAGGACGTACCTTGAGAAACGCGCTCTCAGCGTCCGGCAAAAGACCCTGGACCAGGAACGCCAGGCGCTGCAAACCCTGCCCCTGGTCGGCAAGCTGGAGCGCGTCAAGTCTGACCCCACACTGAAACCAACGCGCCTGGCTACGGAGGGACGGGCCTACACCCCGGAGCAGGTGGAAGTCATCGCCCAGGCGCAGACGCCGAGGAACGCCCTGGCAACCCGCATTGCCTACGCCTCGGGGGTGCGGGCGACCGAGCTTCTGACCCTTATGCCGGCATCAGAGCGGCCAGCCTCGGAGCACCGGGAGTGGTCTCCGGATCGCTTCGACGGGATGGGCAACGTGCGGCTCTACACCGTGGACGGCAAGGGTGGTCTGAAACGCGAGGTGGCGCTGCCTCTCTACCTGGCCGAGCAGCTGGAGGCTTGCCGCCTCAAGAAGCCCGAGCGCGTCACCGATCGAGGCGTCCATTGCAAGCAGTATTACGACCTCGGCGGCGGCAACGCCTGGAGCAAATCGTTCAGCACCGCGAGCAAGTACGAACTGGGCTGGTCGACCGGCGCCCACGGCCTCCGACACGGCTACGCCCAGGACCGCATGGACGAGCTCCAGGGAAGCGGCTACGAACACGCCTCCGCCCTGGAGACGGTGAGCCAGGAACTCGGGCATTTTCGGGCGGATATAACGAGGGTGTACCTACGGTGATAATCCTGCTCATGCTCGTCGGTATTGTGTTCCTCGTCTATCTCCTGTTCAAGGCCACTTCCAGCGATGCGCCTGAGCCGGTGATCTGGTTCATTCTCGCCTTAATGGGAGGCCTCGGTTATCTCCTGTACCAGGATGCAGACGTCTTCGTGGTGTTGTGGACCGGCGTCACAACCTGGCTGGCTACGGCGATGGCCAACATTGCAGCCGCCGTGAGCGACTTTCTGAGTGGCATGGCGGCGTTCTGGAGCTGGGTCGGCTTTGGCCTGACCATGGCTATCGTGATAACTGGCAGCATCAGCATCCTCTGGCCAATGGCCAGGGGACTGGCCAGGATCGAGGTCAATCGGGCAAAGGCGCAGACCGCGGCGGCAGAGCGTCATGCAGAGGAGGAGCGGCAAAAGCGTATCGATGCCGAGCAGCGAGAATCTGCGGCCCGGAAGCTGGCGCGGCAGGCCGTAGCGGACAAGGCCGAGGCGGAACGCTGTTCCCAGGGTCTGAGCGGGCAACTCGCGGAGGCCGTCAGGCTGGCGGACAGCCGCGGCTTGCAGCTGCGCGAGATACGGGAGAAGAAGCGGGCCGAAAATGCCGGTCTGCCGACGCAACCCGATACCCCGCAAGGCGACACCCAGCAAGCCGTCCAGGCGGCGAACGGCCGGCACAAGAAACCGCACGGCACACGAGGGAACAAGCGAACCGGGAAAGGGACCGGGAGAGGCCGGTTGCCGAAGAAGTGAGCCGGGGCTATAGTGGCGCCGTTAGCAAGAGGAGCGCCACGGCTCTGACAATGAACGTGGAACGGGACCGGGCCCAGAGTACGGAAGACTCCCGGTGGCGCAAGCCGAGTACAGGGCGAATCCCGAGAATCCCCACCAGGCCTGAATACGCGGTGCAGGGGACGAATAGAGTCGGGATCGCAGGGAAACGAGGCTCCAGGACGGCCCAGGATCGGTTTTTTCGGGTGGGGTAATGGTTTGGGATAGGGGGAAGACTCCCGATCCGGCCTGCATCCCCTGGCGGCCCTCAGACACCCTGAAACAGGGTGAGTCCCACAAGGTTCCCGTCTCCCCGCCAGGCCTGAATACCCGGCGTGGCAGGCAGACTGAAACGGGACCGCAGGGAAACGAGGCTCCAGGACGGCTCGGAATCGATTCTTTCGGCCGGGGCAATGGTACGGACAGGGGGAACTGGGAATTCTCCCGATCCGGACTGCGCCCCTTGGCAGCCCTCAGACACTCAAAAAACAACAGGCGGGATCAGCGCGGGCCTGGGTGATCATCACAGATCACCGAACCGGGGCGAGGCGGCGTGAATGCACCGCTGCCGTGGCGCTTGCTCAACCAGGCGTCATGCTTCTGACGGAACCCGAGACAACGGCCCCTCCCTGGAGTTCCTGCACAGAGCCGAAGGGAGGGGCCGTTGTCGTGTTCAAGCAACCGGATTTTACGCTCGCCGAAACGCGTCAAGGTGAGCCTTCGGCCTCCAACTGCTCCCGAATGATCTCGATCTGACCTTCATTCCGCGACACCCGACGGTCAAAACTCATGATGGCTTCCAGGACCCCTTCGAAGCGTCGGCTGATCTCCGTTTGGTGCGCGTCGAAGCGCCGGTTGAACTCCGCCTGCATGCGGTCCATGCGATCGAACACTTGATCAAAACGGGTGTTGACGGCCTCGAAACGGGCACTCGTCTCAGCCTGCATGCGATCCATGCGGTCGAACATTTGATCAAAACGGGTGTTGACGGCCTCAAAACGGACGTTCGTCTCAGCCTGCAAACGGTCGATGCGCTCATGCACGAGGTTAAAACCCGTGTTGACGTTCCAAAACAGACCTGCCAATGCGACAAACATAACCGTCCACGCCAGATAGTCGATCTTCATGCTCGTTCGCCTCGTCGTTATTGTGCGCCGTAGCGGCACGCCTCCCCTTTATCTCAATCACGTCCGAAGCCGAGCGGCGGCTCCAGGGCTTCCAGGCCCCCGAAATCGTACTCGCAGACAGTCTCCAGTTTTTCGGCGGCCGCGGATCCCTCGAGACTATCGGGCAGATTATCGAGCCAGCTCTGATACTCGACTTGCAAGTCGACGAGCGTCTGAACGGCATCACGCCAACGCTGCAGACGGGGGTTACTTAAATCGCGGACCCACACCCCTTCCCCCCTGTCACCCCCTATCCCCCAAAACCACCATCGAGAGCCTACACCTAAACCAAGCCAACCGACACCGGAAGCAAATGAGCCGCTCGCTCCGCTCACGGTTCCGCACGCCTCCGGTGCGCCAACAAATCCTGGCGCACACTCCGCGTACGGCTCAAGAAGCGCTCCGCGCAAAAACCCGACTACAATCGAATTCAAAACCAAGAAACCATCACACCACCTCGCGCACGAATTCGCGCACGCATTGGCTACGCCACAATATAAAGGGACGCAAAAAAGCCCACCCCCGGCAATTCGATATTTCAGCCCCCAATGACCAGCCAAAGACGTCGCTCACAGCGAATATAAGAGGACGTAAAAAAGCCCACTTCCTGCAAAGCCAGCCAGGAAGTAGGAACAAGCGGACAAGCAGGTCGAGGCTGCGGCCAAAATGCGGCGGATACCACCTCGGCTTAAGCCGTGTCGGATCGCCAATTCCCGCTGTGAAAAACCCTCGGCAGCTTCCCGGCGGATGGCCTGGTCGCGGTCGGCACGTGCTTGAGCCCGGATCTCAACGTCTGGACGCCTCGCCTCGCGGTGCTGTGCAGCATTCCGACGCCGCTTCTCATCCCGCGAGATGATCGTCCGCATCTGACGCTCCTCGTCCGGCGTGATCTGGAACGTCTCGATCAACTTCGTATTGCCAATCCAGTACAACCCTCTCGTCCGGTCTCCAGGATGTTCCATCTCGTGCTTTGCCCGACGATACAGCGTACTCAGATCACTGTCCCGCCACTCGCGATTCCAAACGAAGCCCGAGTTGAACTCACGTGCCAGCGCCTGGGCCTCGTGAAACATCTGCCGCGGCGTCGTGACACCACTCGCCAGCATGAACAGCAGCGACCAAAACAGCGTCTCCTCTCGAAGTCCTTCTTTGACCATCCCTCCACGCAAACGCTGCAGGGTACGTAGGTCCTGCAACCGCGCCCATGCCAGACCGCGAACTGAAAACCGTGCCGGGCCTTCCCGGCCGCCGCGCAGCAGACGCAACTCCTGCTGTCCCGCTTTCTTCAACGCCCGTCTTGTCCGTAGGGCCTCCAGTTCCCGGCGCGTCCACGGAAGCACCGCCTCCGCCAACCGTTCAAAGTCGTAACGCAACGGCTCGCCGTCCATCTCCTCGACGTGCAGCACGCGGACGCGCTCACCCGACTTGGTGTTCACCGTCTGCACCAACCGCAGCACCTGAGAGGCCGATCTTGCTTTCCAGTCCGCATGGAAGGGCGAGAATCTCTCCAGCAGTGCCTCCTGAACCGCGTTCCAGCGCGGCAGCGCCGCCTGCGGCAGCGGCTGCTCCAGTATCCACTTGGCGTACAGGCCGCGCCCGCTGCTGATGATCACACTCGGCAGTGGTACTCCTTCATCGCCGCAATAACGGCGTAACACCTGGACGACGTGATTCAGATTCTCGCCGGCAAGGGCTGACTTGTATACGTCCAGATCGACGAAGCACAGGTTGATATGCCAGAGGTGAATGACTCGCCTGGTCGGACGAAAGAACTGTGCCTGAGACAGGAAGCTGTCGCGACTGGGATCCAGGTGATCGAGGACGAGGGGCATGTGCTCGATGCGATACGAAGACTGGCGGGAACGGCGGCGCACCTTCCCATAGGCGCGACGGTCGTGTTCGATGTCGGCCGGGCTTGGTTTGGTGAGAAGGGCGAAGAAACCGGGCGCTTTGGCTTCGTGCAGAAGTCTGGCTTCGGGGAGAGAACTGTGGTTGAGACTATCAACGAGGGGCAGGCTGAACTGGTGCCGTGCCATGCGGTGCTCCTGCGGTGTTGGGAGCACGCTTGACTCGGCCAGGCGAATGATCTACTGTCACACTTGTTGCTTACGTTAATCGCTGGCTTCGTCAGCGTGCGAAAAGGCCGTCCGGATTGGTCCCCGGACGGCCTTTTCTGCGTCCGGCAGACGGCTCATGGCAGCGCGGACACTGTATCGCCCTCACCAGCCATTTGCAAACTGCTACCCACTTCTCCGATACCCTTACCCTTCCAAATTTTGGCATTTCACGACGCCTTCGTGCATAATATCACTCCTGCATCTATACATGGTTGAATGCTTGCATGCAGTCTTTTCAGAAAGCAACGCCATGCAAACCGTCGCGCTTATCAGCCAGAAAGGCGGCGCGGGAAAGACCACCGTCGCCCTGCACCTTGCTGTTGCCTTCGCTGCCACAGGCCGCAACACTGCGGTGATCGATCTTGACCCGCAGGCCTCTGCGATCAACTGGGCCGACCGCCGAGAAGCCGAACTGCCCGTGGTCATCTCCGCCCACGCCAGCCGGCTACAGCACGAAATGCGACGCGCCCAGGACGCCGGCTGCCAAGTCCTCGTTCTCGATACGGCGCCACACTCCGACAGAACCGCCCTCGACGCCGCCAAGGCAGCAGATCTCATTCTCATGCCCTGCAGGGCCGCCATACTCGATATCGAGGCCGTAGCCACGACGCTCGATCTCGTGCACACGACCGGCAAGCCCGTCTACGCAGTCCTCAACGCAACTACCCCACAAGGGCATGAAGCCAGGGAAGCTGCCGACGCCCTCGCCGAACTGAACGTCCACACCTGCCCCACGTGGCTGGGTAACCGTGTGGCGTTCGCACGCTCCCTCATCAGCGGCCAGACCGCCCAGGAGATCGAACCCAAAGGCAAGGCCGCTCAAGAAATAGCAGGATTGCATACATTCGTGCATGCAATCCTGCATAATATCACACAGGAAGGAACGCAACCATGACCGAAAAGGCTAACAAGTTCACGACAGCCATGAAGGATGGGCCTGCAGGCAGGGGCCCCGCGCCGCGCCAAGCGTCTTCGAGCCGTGGCGCCAAGCATATTGGCGGGTACTTCACGCCCGAGGTTTCCAGGCAGCTCCGCATCATTGCCGCCAGCGAGGACACGTCGATCCAGAACCTCCTGGCTGAATCCCTGGACATGCTTTTTCATAGTCGTCAGATGCCGACGATCGCGCGGAACCCGACCTCACAATAGCTTCCTGCAAGAACGATCCGAACAGCAGGTGCCCACGGTTCAGTGCGCTACAATGCGCCCTGACCCCACGAACTCGAGACGCGAGGATCCGTGTGCATGGCCGACATCCACCAGCCTCACGACAGGCTCTTCCGATCCGTCTTCTCCGACGCCTCAGAGGCGGCCGCCTTACTCCAGGCTGCACTGCCCGACTCTGTCGGAGACAACTTCGACTGGACGACCCTGACGCTGGTCGACGGCACTTTTATCGACGAAGATCTGCAAGGCAGCCAGTCCGACCTGCTCTACCAGGTTGAGCACGCCGCGACCAGACAACCCATGTCTATGTATTTGCTCTTTGAGCACCAGTCGTCGCCCGACCCGTGGATGCCCCTGCGGCTCCTGCGGTACTGTTGCAGAATCTGGGAAGCTGACCGCCGCGACGATCCGGGCCGGCGAGAGCTGCGCCCGATCATGCCGGTGGTGTTCTATCAGGGGGCCCGTGGCTGGAATCATCCAACCGAATTCAGCGACCTGTTCCCCGAGACCGCCCGAGCTCTGCCTTGGGTGCCGCGGTTCACTCACGAACTGATCGACCAGACCGCCCTCACGCCGGAGGCAGTAGCCGGGGACGTCAGAGGACGTATCGCCCAGCTACTGATGATGGTCGCGTTCGATCGTCACGTGGACAGAGCGCTACAGCTGACGGCGCAGTTGATCCTATCGCTAAGTCAGGCTGGCGGCGAAGCGGATGAGTTCCGCCGATTTTTCCTGTACTTGGCGTCGACACAAGACCGTGAGGTGATCGAGAGGTTCGGCGAGGCACTCCAGCGCCAAGGACTTCAGCAAGGAGATGAAATCATGACGTATGCAGAGGAAGTTCGGGCAGAAGTGCAGGTCGAAATGGTGGAGGGCCTGTTGCGGGTCGGGGTGACCTGGGACGTTATCGAAGCTGCCACCGGCCTAACCGAAGCCAAGTTCCAGGAGCTTAAGGCGCAGTTACCAGCCTCTGGTTCGTAAAATCGGCGGCGCCACGACAGGAATAAGTTGTCCAGACAGCCGATGCAGGCCCGCTTAGATTGAGGGCCAGTGTCAGGGCCAAGGTCGTTTGTACCTCGCCCTCGGCCAGACCGGTTGCATCGAGCGCAACTTGTTCATGCTGGGGCGGTTCGAACGTAGCGGCTCTGGTCTGTCCAGGCTCCCCCGCCACTGCCTAGCGCAATTTTGGATACAAACCTTGCGGTGACGCCAAAAGTACAAGGGAAGCTCTCCTGTGGTGAATTGCACTTCTCTCTGCGTTAGCTGCGTAGACTGCCGTCATTCGTTAGTTTGGTGGAGGAGGTCTGTACATGATCCAGTTTCTGCTTAGCCTGCTCCGATGGATGACCCGAAACACAAAGCCGCGCGTTGAGCACAGGCCTACGCAGCGCCCTACAGAGAAACATCCCAAGCCAATACGCGCCCCAAAACGTCCGAACACCTCGATAAAACAACAAGGTAGAAAGAACCGCCCTCGTCCTGAACATCGTTCCGGGCCGTCCGCATGGGCCCAAAAACCCATCATCACGAAAAGTGTTAAAGAATCGGGCAGGGGTGCCCAGGGGAACTGCAGGTTTTGTGGACGTCGGGCAATACCAGGAGACACTGTTTGCTATGACTGTCAGCGTTAGACTCCACGGACGGGAAGCTTGCGAAGCTGCCAGCGTAACAATCTGCTTCGCCGACGTGGCCCGACCCTTCAAGAACCTGCAGGCCGTCGTCCTGCTCAACCAAGTGCAGGGCAGCGGGATCATCATGGCCGCCGGTCACAGGCCTACATGCAAGGTACCCAGTCCACGTTTCACCCCGCCCTGCACCCAGTTCGTGTCTTACCGCGAGGTCTTCGCTCTCGGACAATCCGTATTCCGCCTGGCAAGAAGGGATCGCGAACCATGGACGCATTGGTAGAGACTGGAAGCGTGACATCCGCGGCCGCGGATGCCAACGAGCGCGAGGTGACCAAAGGATGGACAGGTGGTGGCAATGCGGGGATTGAAAGTTGATCGAAAGACAGTTGCGGTGTCAGCGGGAGGAGCGGAGGTGCCGTGAAGCGTGATATGGACCTTGTTCGCCATATATTGCAGACAGTCGAAGATACAACAAATACAAGAGGTATCGTGCATATCGACCAATTTAATGATGGTCATCATTCGACTGAACAAATCCGCTACCACCTCGATATGATGGGGCAAGCCGATTTAATCGCGGTTGAATACATAGACATGAGACATGGGGCTGTGCTGAGAGTGCGAGCCCTCACTTGGCAAGGGCATAACTTGTTGGACGACCTACGCAGTAAGGAAAGTTCTTGACCACCCCTAATTGGCAGAATCGCACCATGTGGACCGGGGATAACCTCGAAATCATGCGCGGTATGAACTCGGCCAGCGTGGACCTGATCTACCTCGATCCCCCGTTCAACTCCAACCGCACCTACTCGGCCCCGATCGGCAGCGAGGCGGCGGGCGCGGCATTCAAAGATGCGTGGACGCTCGACGACGTGGACTTGGCGTGGCACGGCGAGATTGCCGAACGCGAGCCGCCCCTCTATGCCGTAATCGATGCGGCGGGGCAGGCGCACGGCAAGGGCATGAAGTCGTACCTCATCATGATGGGCGTGCGATTGCTCGAAATGCGGCGGGTGCTAAAGGATACGGGAAGCATTTACCTGCACTGCGACTGCACTGCCTCCCATTACGGGTCGGTTGCGGATGGGGGCGAAATGACACTCTAAGGGCAAGTCAACGCCTTTTTGACCACCTGTATTCGCCGTTGATCAGGAGATGTCCCCATCCGAGGGGTGAAGTGTGCGGCAGGAGCTCGGGGTCAACGGGTAGGCCGGCGCGCCTTCGCCTGGCGACTGCTTCACCCAGGCGGGCGGTGTTCCAGTAGATGACGATGGCGGCCAACAGGTTGAGGCCTGCCATGCGGTAGTGCTGACCCTCCGTGCTGCGGTCCCTGATCTCTCCCTGGCGTCCGATGCGGAGGGCATTCTTCAGGGCGTGGTGGGACTCCCCCTTGTTGAGTCCGATCTGGGCTCGCCGCTGCATGGCCGGATCCAGGGCCCAGTCGATCATGAAGAGGGTGCGCTCGATGCGGCCGACTTCACGCAGCGCCGTGGCGAGGTCGTTTCGGCGCGGATAGGCGGCCAGCTTGCGCAGGATCAGGCTGGGAGCAACCGTCCCCGCGGCCAGGGTCGCGCCGAGCCGCAGGATGTCGGGCCAGTTCGAGGCGATCAGCGACTGGCGCAGCTTGCCGCCGATGAGGCCGCGCAGTTCCCTCGGGCAGGCGGCGGGATCGAAGAGATAGATACGCTTGGAGGGCAGGTCGCGGATGCGCGGCACGAAGCGGTAGCCCAGGATCGAAGTGACGGCGAAGACGTGGTCGGTGAAACCGCCGGTGTCGGCGTACTGCTCGCGGATGTGGCGACCGGTCTCGTTCATCAGCAGGCCGTCCAGGATGTAGGGCGCCTCGCCCGCTGTTGCCGGAATGATCTGGGTGGCGAAGGGCCCGAAACGGTCCGACACGTGGGTGTAGGCCTTGAGTCCGGGCTCGTTTCCGTACCTGGCATTGACCAGGTTCATGGCCTCGCCCTGGCGCGTTGTCGGAAAGAACTGGCCGTCGCTCGACGCGGTGGTCCCCGGGCCCCAGAACTTGGCCATGGGGAGTCTGGCTTGTGCCTCGATGACCATTTCCAGGGCACGGGCGAAAGCGTTGCCTTCGACGTGCCAGCGTGAGAGCCGCATGAGTTCCCAGTAGTCGTGGGTGTTGGTGGAGTCGGCCATCTTGCCGAGACTGAGGTTGATGCCTTCGGCCAGGAGGACGTTGAGGAGGCCGATCCTGTCCCTGCAGGGGGCTCCGGTGCGCAGGTGAACGAAGGCGTCCGTGAAGCCGACCTCGGCATCGACCTCCATGAGGAGGTCGGTGATGCGCGTCTCCGGGAGGCGCTTGTAGAGATCGAGGATGAGCTCGTCGGCTCCTTCCGGTGTGTCGGCGGTGAGCCGGTCGATGTTGAGACCGCCGTCGCGAATGACGCCGCCAGGGATGGCTCCGGTCCGCGCCGCCTTGGTTAGTCTGTCCAGTCCGTATGTCATCCACGCCTGACGGTCGGCCAGCCACACGCCGGCGTCGAGCGGCACGGCCAATGCGGCATTGCTCGTTGTGGTCGGCAGCGGCACCAGTGCCCGCGTCGGGTCGCTGTGGCGCCGTGAGCGCGGCAGCCAGATGTCGCCGGACCGGAAGCCGTCGCGCAGGTGGGACAGGACGGCCACCTCCCAGAGCCGCTTGTCGCCCTTGGGCTGCGCATCGAGATGCCGGTGCCACTTGGAAGTCGGACGCAGAAAGGTTCTTGGATTGTCGTGGCTGTGGCCGTCACGGATCAGGCCGGCGGCCTCCCGTAGAGGTTTTGCAACCGGGGCGCCCTGGATATCGAGGGCCCGCAGCATGCGCGGGGCGTAGCGCCGGAGGCGTCCGTATCCCTGCGTCACGTGGGCGAGCGGGTCGTTCGAAATGGTGTCGGTCAGACGTTCGGCCACGGCCACCAGGTCCTGAAGCCCATCCCAGCCGAGCTTGCCCGGCACGGCCTGTGCGAGCATGGCGGGTTGATGCCTGGCCTCGAGCAGTGCCTGCCCGAGATCAGCGAAGGACCTGAGGGTACGGCGAACCGTTGTCCTGGCGTCAGCAATACGGGCGTCACAGATCTTTTCTGCCTCCCGCCAGGTCCTGCCGACGATGCGGTCATGGGTCTCGACGAGAGTGTCAGCGAGAGCGGCCTGCCATTCCACGACACACACCGCCAGGATGGCCAGGCGCCGGTTGTCCAGCATCTCGCGCAGGCCGTCGGCGAAGTGTCGTTCCCCCTGTCTTCTCAGGCGGGCGACGCGGTGGGCGGGGAGGTCTTCGAGGATCTGTTCGGAGAGACCGAGGCTTTGCAGAAACTCCAGGCGCTCCAGCAGGCGTCCGGCGGCAGCGGCATTGTTGCCCGGTTCGGACTGCCGTAGCCAGACGAAGCGCGTCGTGCGGTTTTCCAGCGTTTCCGTAAGCAGGCTGTCGAGAGCCATTCGTGTGGCGGCGTCGAGACGGCCGGCGATTTTTTCCTCGATTCGCCGCTCGGCTGCCACGGCAGCGTCGGCGCACAGGCGTTCGAGTGTTGTGACCGCAGGCAGGATGACCTGCCTTATTTGGCATTCCTCGACGAAGCGTCTTGCCAGCTCTTCGTTGGAGCGCGCTTCCTCGGCCTGCCCGTCCAGCCAGGACCTCAGGTCCCTGGCCGTGCGTCCGGCGAACGGGCGGTATCCGTAGATCGAGCGTAGCGCCGTCATGTGTTCCTGGCGCGTCTGCCGGCGCGCTGCATAGGGCAGCAGGGACTCCACGACGATGCCCAGCTGGGCGCCGATGAAGGCCACGACCGCCGACGGAATCAGTTCGCCGGGCTGCAGCACGCGACCGGGATAACGCAGGGCGCAGAGCTGAAGGGCGAAGCCGAGGCGGTTTTCGTCACGCCGACGCCGGCCGATGTATTCCAGGTCGTCGTCGGCCAGGGTGTAGTGCCTCCTTAGCGACGGCTCGTCGGTTGGCAGATCGAACAAGGCGGACCGCTGCCGGTCCGTGAGAACGGTTCGTCGGGGCATGGTCGGCTCAGTTCCAGAAAGGGGTTGGATGAGGGAGATGGGATCAGGCGTCAAGAAGCCGTATGCCCGGCTCCTTGAGTGTCCCGTCGGCGTGCAGGTAGTGGTAGAGCGTGCTCGCGGGGATGCTGCCGAGTTCACGGCAGATATCGGGTATCGAGCGTGTCTGGTCGGCCATGAGGGTTTGGGCGTAGCGCAGCTTCTCAGGGGTCATGACGCGGGGACGGCCGCCTTTGCGTCCACGCGCCCGTGCAGCCTTGACGCCCTCGCGGATGCGCTGGCGGATGACGTTGCGCTCCATCTCCGCGAAGGCTGCCTGGATCTGCAGGAAGGCACGGCCCGCCGGCTCGGTGGTGTCCATCGGCGAATTGAGGGCGCGGAATCCGATGCCGCGGTGGTCGAGTTCGTCGATCAAGGCGATGAGCTCACCCGCCCGGCGGCCCAGGCGGTCGAGGTCGAGGACGACCAGGACGTCGTCCTTGCGCAGGTAATCCAGACAGGCGGCCAGTTCCGGTCGATGGGAGGCTCCGGAAGCGCGGTCCTCGAATACGCGCTCGCACCCGGCGTCGTTCAGGGCATCGAGTTGGCGGTCGAGTACCTGACGGCCTTCGGCAGTGGATACCCGGGCGTAGCCAATGAGTCCCATGGGATGATGTCCTCTCGGTCTCGAAAAAGATGTTCTGAGGACATTCTATCGTAAAAAGATAACTTCTGGGTTGTCGTGAGAATTTGGCGGCAGAAAGCCAATCGTGGCAGCGTATCGCGGCGGGTTACGACAAAGTAGTGATATTCGTGGATGCGAAGGCGAGGTTATGAGGGAGTGGTGAGAGGGCCTCGGGCGCTTAGAGTGTCATTTCGCCCCCATCCGCAACCGACCCG
>MKWU01001776.1_pt1 | contig 35553 bp, 23 predicted proteins | sample 809101 | NCBI WGS metagenome assembly MKWU01 (sample SAMN05860141, study PRJNA318959) | sponge metagenome | host: Aplysina aerophoba | place: Slovenia: Piran, Adriatic Sea, Gulf of Piran | collected 2013-05-07
ATACCAATTCTGATTGATGATTCCTCGTAAAAGGTCCCACTGTTTTTGGTTATGCCCGGCGTCCCTTCCCAGTAACGGGTGGGAACCCTGGTTAGGAAACCGCACCTACCGGGCTCCGGATAAATGTTGCGGTTAATGCGATATAAACTTTTAGAAATGGTATAATATCATACAGAAATAGTTCTTTTTCTAAATTGAGTACGAGTCAACCCAAAAACTTACTCGCCGTGGTGACAATTTTTACGCCGATTGGTTTGATCCACCGGTGTTGCCCGTTCAACCAGCGAAAGAGACACTCACAACAATTTGGGCTGAAGTGAAGAAGGAGTAAAGTGAGTCTGTAAACCAACCATAGCATGGGAAAATACGAAAAAAACACTGAAAGCGTTCAGCATTCAACGATCAGCGGTTAGCAAATTCGCGAGCGCGGGGAAACGCCCAAGCAAAAACACTCGCTCCTACAAGAAACGTGTGTTACAGCAAATCGAATGTCTGTCCGCCTTCTGTCTGCCAGTTGCTGAGATCGTTCAATGGAATTGTTCGTAATCCGACTTGGGCGTTTCCTGTGTAAAAAACGTATCCGATACTGTCTTTGATGTACATACGGGGCCAGCCAACCCAGTTGTTATCAAACTGGTCAGCATTAATGCCGAGACCGGGCAGCGCAGGGTTTCTCGGATAGTATTCCCAGTTGACGAGGTCCTTTGAACGTGCAAGTCCTACCGTATCCCACCAACCGTGATGAGACCCATCTTCCGGTTTCCATGTGTTGCATCCCTCATACCACAGATACCACATATCATCGACCCGACTCAGAGATCTCGGTCGGACGTGAATCGCGTCCCAATTGTCCAACGTTTCGGGACCGAATACCGGATTTCGTTCGTCAGGCTGCCAGTTCACCAAATCATCACTATAGAGTAAATATCCTCGGTCTCCTGCTAATCCACGCTCAGGCTCCGGCGTAAATCCAGCGTAGAAAAGGAGGTAGCGATGCGGTAGTCCTTCAGCGCGAACAAGATCAAACTCGTGGGCATGCGTGGGATGTTTATAGACTGGGTTATCCGCATACTGAATGAAGGGACCCATCGGGTGGTCTGCCATGGCTAACATAAACCCTTGCCACTCTGGGAATTTCTGAGCAGAGAACATAATCGCGACGCTTCCGTCATCTGTGACCACAGCACCGCTGACATACAGATTATCATACGGCGTATCGAGATAGGAGATAATAGGTTCAAGATGCCCCTCCCACCGCTTTAGGTCTGGGCTCACAGCCACACCGATTGACCGTCTTGAAGATCCTTCCTCGTCGCCTGCCATGCCTGCCATAACGTACATGTAATATAAACCGTCGTATTTAATGATTGAACCCGGTATGACCTGCTTCTCGTAGAAAGAGCCTTTTGGACCACGGGATATGACCGGTGTGGTAATCTCTTGGAGCCACGGGAGAGTTGTCACGGTGCCGGATTGGAATTGGATGCCTGACAGCGTTTCGACACCGAGGTAGTTGTCCATCGGTTCGTAAACATCCTCCCATTCCCCCAACGGGCCTCGAATCCAACCGGTAGCGTCGTTGACCCAGAACCTGAAAAAAATTCCCTTCTTCAGGATCTTGACGTTCCACGGCGACTTTCCGATGTTATCATAAGTCTTCCAGGTTCGTGTGTCGGTCCCGGTTTCGCGGATAACCTTGAATTCGTCCGTGGAAATAGCGAGGTACGCCCTTTTGCCTAACGCTGTGCCTCCAGAGAAGAAGACTTTGACGGGTTCAATGGTTAGTTCTCCAGTCAGCACCAGATTCATTTCGTAGTTTCCGATGACGCGTCTTTCTATCACGTTTTTTGCCCTTTGAATAGGTGATCGGTTTTCGGTTATCGGTAAGCGAAGGGTAGGCACAAGACCTACCCCTACAGAGGAATCGATTTAGGTTACCTCAGTTTTCCCGTAAGTGACAGTTGGATCGATCGGATAAATCGGACGTCTTAACTTCTGATAGTCATAACTGAAAAGGTTTGGGCTGTGAACACCGGGGGTATCCACGTCCAAAATCTGGTGCGCAATTGGTGTGTAATCTGCGCGAAAATGGACAGCGGATTTGAGGGCGATGAGTTTCCGCGCCTTCGGCTCAATGCCAACGCTCCGAAGTACTTGCGCATCGTAAGGTTGGATCCGTCTTTCTGTGAGGATAATCTCAATCCCACCGACTTGGACGACAGCTGTCCTGCCCATGTTTCCAGCGGTGCCGCGCCCCATCGGACCCTTCAGGATAAACCTACCGTCAGAGAGGGTTTTAACCGACCCTGTTAGTGAGACGGGTGCTCCGTGTTGTGTGTCCGTTTTTCCACCGACATTCAACCGAACACTGTTTCCGACCCCTGCCTCAACTGCTTGGGCAACTGATTCGGAATCTGCTATTACCGCGATGACTGCGTCTTGAACGTCTGCCTCTATAAACTTCTGTAGGATCGTTGTGCCGTCACAGGGACCGCCACCCCCTGGGTTATCCGCGCCATCGGCGAGTACAATAGGATTACCGTCTGTTTGGTTAGCGATTTCGATTGCGGCTTCGACGGCGTGTAGATTAAAAATGAACTGCTCGCGCATCTCCCAGATATTGGATGCGAACTCGTCAGCGTGTGCCTCTGCGAGTGCCATATCCCCGTTGGTGGTAACGAGGACTGAAACGCCTGCATCGGTTATATCCGCAAATGGGAATCCCATAGAAAGGGTTGCCGTCACAACACCACGCTCGGTTTCGAGGGCATGAAGTGCGTTTATCACGTCTATCATTGGAGGTTTCATTGTGCACTGTGCCGGTGGTGCTGTTAGTAAAGGGAGTTGACGGTATGCCATCGTCGGTTGAATTTTGTCCTCAATCATGCCGTAGAGCAGTTGTCCGGCTTCAAACCCGCGTTCATAGCAGTCTACGTGCGGATAGGTATCGAACCCGATGATAACGTCGGAGTAATGCGCCATCTTGGTGGTGATATTGGCATGTAGGTCGAGCGTTGTGATGATCCACGTTTCACCTACTATCTCGCGTACTGCCTGAATCAAGTCGCCTTCTGCATCTTCGAGTTCATCTGTTACCATGGCACCGTGTAAATCAAGGAGGATTCCATCAAGTTTCCCTGCGTTCTCTAAAAGCGTCAGAAACTCCGCTTTAAGCGTCTGATAAGCGGTTTGCTCTACCACACCGGAAGGTGTCGCAAACGCCCATAGAAGCGGGACAGGTTGTAAATTGAGTTGTTCAGCGACATCAAGGAAACCACCGGTAATGGTTCGAGTGCCTCGGAACGCGGCGATAATTTCGTCCCCACGGTGGTAACTCCCGTTTCTGAAGTTATCGATGGTTGTCGCGACAGGTGAAAATGTGTTAGTTTCGTGTCCGATACAACCGACTGCAATTCGCATGGGTTATCTCCTTTCGTGCTTGGATATGAAACCAATATATCATGTTTTTATCGGCATGGCAAGCGAAAGTGTGGCAGATTTTTGTTAATCAAATAGCCGAGATTTGATAGAATGATTGGTAAACATCCTTAACCACCGAATTTCACGTTACCAAGCCCCATGCAAATAAGGAGCACGCACTATGGAGTATACCTATCTCGGTCGAATTGGACTACGGGTGAGTCGTCTCTGCCTCGGCACCGTCAATTTTGGGAGACATACGTCCGAAGCAGATTCGTTGCCGGTCATGAGTCAGGCACTGCAAGCAGGAATTAACTTTTTCGATACTGCTAACATTTATAACGAAGGTTTAACAGAGACAATTGTTGGAAATTGGTTAGCAGAAGATAAAAGTCGGCGCGATCGGATTGTTCTGGCGACCAAATTGTATGGTTCGACGGGTGAAGGTCCGAATGATGGTCGTCTATCAGCGTACCATATCCGTCGAGCCTGTGAAGACAGTCTACGTCGTCTGCAAACCGATCACATAGATTTATATCAGATGCACCATATTGATCGTCGAACGCCGTGGGATGAGATTTGGCAAGCGATGGAGCAATTGGTACGTGAAGGCAAAATTTCGTACGTCGGCAGTAGCAATTTTGCGGGGTGGCACATTGCCCACGCACAGGGTATCGCTACGCAACGCAATTTCCTTGGGCTTGTCTCAGAGCAGAGCGTGTATAATCTCCGCAGCCGGAAAATTGAACTTGAGGTGTTACCGTGTTGCCGCGAACTCGGTTTGGCGGTGATTCCGTATAGTCCGATGGGGGGTGGACTGCTCTGCGGTGTGCTGGACAACCCGACCACAGGACGAAGGGGTAGGGAGTCGCTAAGAGAAACGATTGCGACGCATCGAGCACAGTTTGAAGCGTACGAAACACTTTGTGCCTCGATAGGCGCACCTCCTGCTAACGTTGCTTTGGCATGGGTGCTCAGCAATCCAGACGTTACAGCACCGATTATCGGACCGCGGACAATCGAACAACTTGAAGAGAACTTATCGGTCTTGGAATTGAAATTGGACGATGAAATCCTCGCAAAACTCGATGAGATTTGGACAGGTCCTGGTGGTGAGGCACCAGAGGCGTATGCATGGTAGCGCGTAACCGCGTTTAAGTGAATCTGTCCGAATGGATACACCGACTGGAACTAATAAGGAGTCAAAGATTTATGTCATACGAGAATGAGCTTTTTCAGGAACGCGTCGTTCGTGTAGAACGCCCGTCAGCGCATTGGACGTTGTTGCGCGCTCCGAACGGTGAGTTTCTTGGCGCGTCTGACGATGGACTTGCAGTCTTTGATTATGTAGATGACAAAGCGATATGGGAGTCGGTTGAAGGTGGTACTGCGTATCGTCATGTGGTTACCGATCTTGTCCTTAAAGTAGAGACTATAGGTTCAACAAAGGGTTGTTATCTTCGACATGACGGAACTCGGCTTGCCAGCGACGGGACTGTTGCAGTCGATGAAGGAACGGTCTTTTCTCCTGGACATGGACCCGCGCATCTGCCATCGGAATATCTAAAAACGCTCCAAGAGAACGGTTGGGTCTGTCTCCCGTCCATCATAGCACCCGACGTTGTTGAAGAGTTGGAGCGGGTTAGTTGTACGGGTCGATGGGACCATGAAACCTATGACCGAAGTAAAGGCGCACTGGTTAAGGGTGCTGCTGTCGCACAAGCGGCAACAGAGCCGGTGTCCTTGTGGGTAATGCGCCAATATATGCGGACGAGTGAGATTCGGCTGGGTCATTCACCGGGTTTCGCGATACTCACACCAGACGATGGCGAGCGGGATGTGCAAGGGTGGCATTCCGATTTCCCTTATCACTGGGGAATTTTTGCCACAAGAGGCACTGGTCCAGAGATACCACCCCACAATTTTCCTGAATTGGTTATGGGTGTTCAGCGCAATTTGTGTGTTTCCGAATTCCGTAAAGAGAACGGTGCAACCTGTTTCAAACTTGGGTCGCATACGCTCGGTGAGGGTCCACCGGACGAATGGGGACCTGGACATCTCTATCGACACCCCGGTTATCGGGCTGCCCATGGGTTGCCCTACAATGGTCCAGAGGCGGATGTCGTCGAGGCACCGGGTGGAAGTTATATCCTCTACGACTCCAGAATTTGGCATCGCGCCGGGGTGAATCGGACAAAGCGTAAACGCGCCGCAATGTTGCAAGCCGTTATTCCGATGTACATCATGCCGAAAACGGACACCAGTCGCGCCTATCGGAACTTTATTGAGAGCCCTCTCATTGAAGAATTGACACCGTTAGAGCTGAAAGAACTTAAAGCCTTGATGATAACCAGAATTGAGGGTTCCGGTGGAAAACATGTCGTCACGACTGATGCGGCACTGAGTGAAGTAGTAGGATAGCCATCAGCAATCAATAGAACAGTTTCCGTCAGCGGTCAGCAAAGAGGTTTTGTCTCACAAAAGCCTTTTGACTGACAGACGATTACTGATTTCGAATAAAAAAGGAGAAAAAATGGAAAAACGTCCAAACATTTTATGGTACTGCACAGACCAGCAACGTTTCGATACTATCGGAGCATTGGGAAACTCGCATATCAACACGCCAAGACTCGACGAATTTATGCGTCAGTCAGTCACATTCACCCACGCCTATTGCCAATCCCCCATCTGCACACCTTCTCGTGCAAGTTTTATGACGGGTATGTATCCGTCAGCCGTGAGCGTCACTGGCAACGGCAATTCGGTTTTCCCCAAACATTATGAAGATCGACTGATAACCCATGCCCTCACACAAGATGGCTACGACTGTGGGTTAATCGGTAAGCTCCACCTCGCGAGTGCCTTTGAGGCACAAGAACAGCGCGTCGATGATGGGTACCGCTATTTCCAGTATAGCCACGATCACGGGAAGCCGAATGCGCTCGGACACGAATACGCAGATTGGCAACGTGCACAAGGCGTTGACCCTGAAGCGTTGATAGCTGGAAAAGCAATCTCGCAAAGGTATCCAAACAGGAGCGGGCGTGTGCATGAACCGACTTCCGATCGCGATAATATCCCGCCACACCTGCATCAGACCTACTGGTGCACCGAGAAAACAATCGAATTTGCCGAGAAAAATCGTCGAGAAAATCAACCGTGGATGCTGAGTATCAATCCATTTGACCCACATCCGCCGTTTGACGCGCCGTGGGAGTATTATCGACGGTACGACCCGGAAACACTGCCCGGTCCATATTTTCAGGAGAGCGATATCGCCTTTCAGTCACAATTAACAGATGCGGGTATCGATTTCCAATCTCAGGCGAAACCACCTTCGGAGTGGGACGACAAACGGATGCAAGCATCTTATTACGCCATGATAGAACAACTCGACCATGAGTTCGGACGTATACTTGACTACCTCGATGCCGAAGGACTTCGTGAAGATACGATTGTTATCTTCACTTCTGACCATGGAGAGGCACTTGGCGACCACGGGCTGGTATACAAAGGGTGCCGTTTTTACGAAGGATCGGTGCGGGTGCCGCTCATGATTTCGTGGCCCGGACATTTCTTACAGGATGTTCAAAGCGAAGCACTCGTTGAACTGATCGATATTGTTCCTACGCTATATGATGCGTCGGGTATGGAAGTTCCCTACTACGTACAAGGCAAATCTCTTGCCCCACTATTGCGCGGTGATGTTCCTGCGAACGAACATCGAGAGGCGGTTCGTTGTGAATTTTTCGATGCAATCTCGATGCCCGATCAGACACACGCCACGATGTATCGGGACCGACGCTGGAAACTCGTAACCTATCATCAAAAGGGACTCTGCGAACTTTATGACCTCGACAACGATCCTTGGGAACACAATGATCTTTCAGATCATGCTGATTATCAAGCCGTCAAATGGGAACTGATGCAGAAAAGTTTCGACGCAGCCGTCTATGCACACCCTCAGATGATACCGCGTGTCGCTTCGCATTAGCAAAACCGCTCTACGTTGATTTAATGGATAGGTGTGCTATGTAAACGCGATTGGCGTGAATTCGGTTTAAGTGTTCAGCGGAAACGCACAAAGGAATTCCGCTGGTTAAATCTGCCCTATTTCGGGCAACTGGGTGTAGCGTCTGTTCTATTTTGTGCAGCTTTTTCTGGTATTCCGCAATTAATTCCGCCAATATGGTAGTGTTCGGACTGGCACAGAATTTGCTCGTTGCTGTGGTAACGTGGGTTCGGTTTAAACATCTTTGGTGATTTCTCTGAGATTCTGCAACCTTTCCACTCTAAAAGTGTGTCACTAATAGTTAAAGTGAGTTCGACTTAATAAGTTCAAACCATAGTAAAGGGTTCCTTGTGTCTCTGTGTTTGCACATAAGTAGTTCTTTGATTTCTCTAAAATAATGCCCCATTTCCACCCTAAAAATGCGTCACTAATATTTGAATGGAATCATATAACATGTTTAGAGGAATGGTTTTCAGTCCGGGTTGCTACGCAACCCTTTCAGTTATCGGTTATCAGTTAAAGAGGGTGTTTTGCTTGGAGGTATCCGTTAGTTAAGCGAAAACCTCTTAACCGAGGACTGATGACTTTAACCATCAACTCGTGCTTTAACATTTATAACGGAGGCGAGTTGATGGTTAAAACTGATAACGAATAAAAAAGGAATATTATGGCGGCCCCAATAAATGACGTAATGCATGCCGACGACGTTGTTGCAATTGACGAACTCCGAAACGTTTACGACCAGTTAAAAACATCGCTTGCCAGGATCATCATCGGTCAAGATCAGGTCATCGAACACTTGTCGATATGTCTGTTTTCTCAAGGGCACGCGCTGTTAATGGGTGTTCCGGGCTTGGCGAAGACACTGCTGGTCAGTCGATTTGCTGAAACGATGGCATTGCAGTTTAGTCGAATTCAGTTCACGCCTGATCTCATGCCAATGGACATCACCGGCACCGACATCCTTCAAGAAATCCCAGGAGGCAGACGGGAGTTCGAGTTTGTAAAGGGACCCCTCTTTGCGAATCTTATTTTAGCGGATGAGATTAACCGAGCCCCTTCAAAAACCCAAGCCGCTATGCTTGAGGCGATGCAGGAATACAAAATCACTGTTATCGGCAGAACATACTCTCTGGATCCCCCGTTCTTTGTCTTAGCGACACAAAATCCAATCGAGCAGGAAGGCACCTATCCGTTACCGGAAGCGCAATTAGACCGGTTCATGTTCAGAATCGAGGTGGACTATCCGGAGCGGTTCGAAGAGATTGAGATTGCCCGTACGACGACTGGTGCGTCTCTCCCGACCCTGGAGCATGTTCTGAGCGGTGAGCGGGTGCGAACGTTTCAAGATCTCGTTCGTCGCATCCCAGTCGCTGAGCACATCTACGAATTCGCCGTCGATCTCGCTCGAAGCACACGGCCAAAAGGCGACGCAGCACCTGACTGGTTGAAGCCTCTGGTTGCTTGGGGTGCCGGTCCACGGGCAGTTCAGTACCTAATTCTCGGTGCGAAAGCCCGCGCAGCACTCAGTGGTAGCTACATGGCACGACTTGAAGATGTTGTTGCGGTGGCGAATCCGGTGCTAGCACATCGTGTTATCACCTCCTTCGCTGCCGAGTCTGAGAATATCACCAGTAAAGACATCGTCAACCGACTGGTTGAGGAGTTGTCTGAAGGAAACTAAGGTATGCTGCAACTCAAACGGGACTACCTTGATCAGAAGGTTTTGGAACGGCTTTCGACACTTCAATTGCATGCTCGATTGCCTATGATCGGAAGCGTATCGGGCAAACATCGGAGTCCGATTCGGGGTTCGAGTCTTGAGTTTGCGGAGTACCGTAAGTATGTACCGGGTGATGATCCGCGGAGACTTGATTGGCGGACTTATGCCCGGAATGATCGCTACTACATCAAAGAGTTTGAGGCTGATACCAATTTACGGATGTGCTTAATCGTTGATACCAGCGGTTCCATGAACTTCACATACAACGGCATGAGTAAATTGGATTATGCCCGTCGTATCGCTGGGACTTTAGCCTATATTGCGGCACAACAAGGTGATGCCGTTGGACTCTATTGTGCCGGCACAGGGTTCCACAAAGAGATTCCGCCGAAACGGAGTGCGAAGCACCTTAGCGCGGTCCTCGATGAATTGGGTACGATGGAGGCATCTGGTGAGACGGGATTAGCGAACGTTCTCCATGAAACCGCTGAACGCGTCCCGCAAAGGGCACTTATTGTCATTCTTTCGGATCTGTTCATCGAACCAGAAGTTGTGCGAAACTGTCTTGAGCATCTACGATTCCGTAAGCACGACATCGCCGTGTTTCATCTGTTGGAGCAGAGCGAGTTGGAATTGGAATTCGATCGTCCAATGCGTTTTGTTGACATGGAGGGAGGCGAACCTATATTGGCAGATCCGACTGTCATCGGCACGCAATACCAGCGTGCACTCGAAATATACCTCGAAAGTATGAACACAGTCGTTCAGGATACCGAAGTCGATTACCACCGTATCCGCATCAATGAGAACTACGATGATGTGTTAGCGCGATTCCTATTGGGACGGACACCGAAGCGGCATTTTTAATAGTTTTCAGCAGTCGGCAGTCGGTTAAGAGGTTTTCGCTTAACAACGGAAACCCCAAGCAACATCCTTTTTAACTGATAACTGAAAGCCTGCGGAGCAGGCGAACCGGTAACGAGTATAAAAATATGGGCTTTTTACAGCCGTTGGCACTTATCGCCCTTCCTTTGATCGGGTTACCGATCCTAATCCACCTCATCAATCAGCATCGGCACCGCACTATCCCTTGGGCAGCGATGATGTTTCTCATGAGCGCGAAGCGCATGAGTAAAGGCATGGCGCGTCTTCGACATTTCCTTATCCTGTTGATGCGTGTCTTGGCAGTCGCGGCTCTGATCTTCGTCGTCAGTCGTCCGCTGTCCGGTGGATGGTTGGGTAGCATCGGAATGAGTAAACCGGATGCCACGCTGATACTTCTCGACCGTTCTGCCAGCATGGAAATACAAGACTTACAAGCAGGTCAGTCGAAGAGATTCGCGGCACTGCAAAAGCTCGCACAATTGCTGGAACAGGGTGATTACGGGACGCACTTGGTTCTAATTGATAGTGCAAGCGGTCAACTTCAGGAGGTAGATTCACCGAAAGCACTATTGGGTCTACCTACAACCGAATCGAGTGCTACCAGCGCGGATATTCCGGGTATGCTTGAATCCGCTTTGGCATATCTCAAAGCGAATAAGTCAGGACGCGTTGACGTGTGGATCTGCTCTGACTTGAGTGAAAACGATTGGGATGTTGAAAGCGGGCGTTGGCAAGCGATACGCGAGGAGTTTGCGCAGTTAGAAGGTGTGCATCATTTTTTGCTTGCATACGCGGATTTACCTTCAGACAATTTGTCGGTAAGGGTAGAAAATGTACAACGGTGGGAACGCGGTAACGATGCGGAACTTGTTCTTGATGTAGTGGTTCGATCGAAAAGTACGGGCTGGGTTACCCAGCCCGTACACACAACGCGAAAGAGATTTCCAATTGAGTTTGAAGTCAACAACGTCCGGTCTGTTGTTGAAGTGGAACTTGACAGACAGGGTGCCTCCCTGCAAGGACATCGTATTCCGATTGATACCAAACTACGTTCAGGCTGGGGTTCGGTTGGATTGCCGGGTGATGCGAATCCCTTGGATAATCGGTTTTTCTTTGTGTTTTCAGAACCGCCGGTGCGAAGAGCCGTTGTTGTCAGTGATGATGTAAAAAATGGTGAAGCGTTCCGTCGGGCACTTACTATTCCGATAGACCCTCGGTTCCAACATCAGGTTGATATAATCTCCGTAGATCGTGTCGCAGAGATTGATTGGAAAAGTACTGGGTTATTGATTTGGCAAGCGGCTCTACCGCGTGGATCAGTAGCAGATCAGATTGCGCAATTCGTTGATACGGGACGCGTGGTTATTTTCTTCCCATCGAGCCAAAATGCAGATGAACAGCTATTTGCCTCACGTTGGGAGGACTGGCAAACTCCTGGAAGCCAACAGGTATTCGGTATCTCATGGTGGCGTGGCGATACAGATCTGCTGGCACACGTAGAGAGTGGAGACGCGTTGCCGTTGAACGAACTACGTACTTATCGATATCGTTCTTTTGAAAGCACTGGAACACCGTTGGCAAGATTTGATGACGATGCCTCTCTGCTCACTCGTGTCGCTACCGATCATGGAGCGGTATATTTCTGTAGCACGCTACCTACGGCACAATTTTCCTCTTTCGAGCGCGAAGGTGTCATCTTTTACGTAATTTTACAGCGGGCGTTGGATCAAGGCTGTCGCGCGTTGGCTGTGGCATCTCAACGCGACGCGAACCTTGACGTGCTGGCAGACCGCAACGAATGGGAGTTAGTGGCTCCTGAGGACAATTCGCCGCTCCTTTCACAAAGCGGACTACACGCTGGCGTATACCGAGATGGAGCGTATTGGACGGCTGTGAACCGTAGCCACATTGAAGACAGTGCTGCGGCGGTACCTGTCGAGGCGGTGGATGCTCTATTTGATGGAATGTCGTATCGGCGGATTGATGTTGATGTTGGTGACACATCTGCTTTAGCGAGTGAACTGTGGCGCATTTTTCTCATCGCAATGATAGTTGCACTTCTTGTAGAGGCAGTCCTGAGTTTACCGAGTAGGAGAGTCCGAACTACCCCTTTAATCGACCTCACGGTGTCAGGCGGAAGTGCAGAATAGTTATCGGTATTCGGTTTTCAGTATTCAGTTAAGAGAAGTTTTGATGTGTATCAGAATTTCTTACTGCGATGCAAACTGAAAACTGATAACCAGTAAAGGACCTTGTAATGCAAGAACAACAGGGAAATCTTGAATTTTTCTCAAGTGGAACCTTCTTAGGTTTGAGCTTGGTTGTCATAATTGCGGCAGGCATATTGTGCTGGCTGGCATGGCATCGCAGCGGTTATAGCAAGAAAACCGGGGTGCTTGAGTTACTGCGCTTTGTATTGATTTGCTTGGTCGTTGTAACCTTGAATCAACCTGAATGGCTACAAACGCAACTACCAGATCGACGCTCCACCCTCGCCGTGCTTTGGGACAAATCTAACAGTATGAAAACGCGGGATGTAATTTTGACCCGCAACTCGATTCCGATACAAAACAGCAAAGCGCGAGTTGCGGATCAAGCACAAATTTTTGATCGAAGAGCCCCGAAAAGCCGCGCTGAGACGATTCAACCCCTGATGTCTGAGGAGGTTTGGAAACCTTCAAATGCCAATGATCTGAGTGTAGTTTTTGAACCCTTCTCTTCACAGTTAGATCCGGCGGAGGAAGCAACAGACTTGAACGCTGGACTGTCGCAGGTTTTAGACACTCATGCAAACCTTCGCGGTGTCGTGCTATTGTCAGACGGTGATTGGAACATCGGGAACTCGCCTGTTGAGGCGGCTACACGGTTTCGGATGAGAGGAATTCCGGTTTTCGCGGTTGGAGTGGGCAGTAAAGTGCCGTTACCTGATCTTGAGTTGGTTAGTATGGATGCCCCGACTTATGCGGTTGCAAATAAGCAACTTCGTATTCCGTTTGTCGTTCGTAGCACTTTGGGTCAGGACCGGGATGTGAATGTTACGCTCAATATCAACAAAACATCAACGGTTAGCAAACTTATCCGCGTCCCCGCTATGAGCCAAGCACAAGAGAACATGGTCTGGACACCGCCAGCAGTTGGTGACTATACGCTAACAATGCGTATTCCGCGAGACACACAGGAATTAATCCCGGAAAACAATGAGATTTCTGTGCCGATTTCGGTGCGCAAAGAACAATTGAAAGTACTGGTCGTCGAATCCTATCCACGGTGGGAGTACCGGTATCTTCGTAATGCTTTGGAACGGGATCCGGGGGTCGAATTAACATGTCTACTTTTTCATCCGAAACTACCCAAAGTTGGCGGAGGACGTAGTTATATCAAAAGTTTCCCTACGACGAATGAACTGAGCCGCTACGACGTGGTGTTCCTTGGTGATGTCGGTGTCGAAAAGAAACAGTTAACAGTCGAACAAGCACGGGATTTACGGCAGCTTGTCAGTGCGCAGGCTTCTGGACTCGTCTTCATGCCCGGACGGACCGGGATGCATGCGTCGTTGATGTCCGGTCCGCTTGCGGATCTCTATCCCGTGGTTTTGGACGCTGCGACCCCGTATGGTGTTGGATCGGGAACACAGGGATATTTCGCACTCACGCAGTTAGGGCAACGAAGTTTATTAACTCGCCTCGGTGAGACTGCGGAGATTAACCGTCAAGTGTGGCGCACGTTGCCGGGCTTCTACTGGTATGCTGGCATCAAACGCGCCAAAGCGGGTACAGAGACTTTAGCAGTGCATAACGAGGTTGCGACAACTTCAGGACGCGTGCCACTCATTGTGACCAAAACGTACGGTGCGGGTAAAGTGTTGTTCATGGGAACAGATAGCGCATGGCGTTGGCGACAAGGTGTTGAGGACAAGTACCACTATCGCTTTTGGAGTCAGGTTGCTCGATGGATGGCGTATCGTCGACAGATGGCACAGGGTGAATCAATGCGATTGTTTTATTCGCCAGATCGGCCACACGTTGATGATGCCGTGATGTTAAATGCCAACGTGAACGATCCGTTGGGCGGTCCGTTGGACAGAGGTTCGGTTGTTGTACAGGCGATTTCGCCATCAGGCAAAACACAAACAATCCGACTGCAACCGGGTGAAGGAGATGCAATAGGGTTGTTCACGGGTTCGTTTGTACCGAAAGAATCTGGCAATTATCACCTCGTTGCCAGTAGTTCCGAAACCGGGACTTCGGTAGAGACTGATCTGTCAGTCCAAGGTTTAAATCGGGAACAACAAGGACGTTTGGCTCGTTTTGAGGTCTTAGATGAAATCGCTAAAATTACAGATGGCAAGTTAGTGCCGGTTTCCGAGGTGCGAAGTCTGTTGGATGATCTCGCCGCCCTCCCGGAACCTGAGCCGACTGTGCATCGCACACGGATCTGGGCACACCCACTTTGGGCGGGACTTCTCATCCTACTACTCGGGGTGTTCTGGATTGCGAGAAAAATGACGGGAGCGGTATAGTCATCAGCAATCAGCAAATTAGCCATCAGCCATCGGCAATCAGCAATCAGCAAAGACGCGAGCGTTACAGAACGCCGCTTTTCTTTATTCTCACTGCGAAGCATGCTGAAAGGGTTGGGTAGCAACCCAACCTGACTGCTGACTGCCATTCTTTACCGATCGCTGAAAGGTTTTTTCGCAAGAAAAAACCGCCCCCACAGCCGATTGCTGTTCAAAAGGAGACATTTGATGAACCAGATGCCAACAAAAGGACAATCACAACGCGGCGCAGGTAACCTACCGCCGCGTATGAAAGCGGCACTCGAACAGTACCAAAAACGGGTATGGACGATCAAACTCGCTGAGGGTGTGCTGGCGGCAATCTTTGGTATCCTTGTCTCATATATTATCGTTTTTTGCTTGGACCGGGTGTTCGATACACCTACACTTCTACGAGTGCTCATCTTAGTGGTGGGTATGGTCGGAATGGTCTTTTTCTTACCCATGAAGTACTACAATTGGGTTTGGAAGCATCGGCAATTGGAGGGTGTCGCTCGGTTATTGCAGCAAAAGTTTCCACGTTTTGGGGATCACGTACTCGGTATCGTAGAATTAGCACGTAATAGAGAGGATCAATTGTCAAGTCCTACCTTGGTTGAGGCAGCCATGCGTCAGGTCGATGCCGAGGTCGCAAGACATAATTTGGCAGATGCGGTTCCCACTCCGCGGCACCGTCGCTGGGCATTGACGGCAACCCTTCCATTAGTGTTGGTAGTGATCGGAGCCGTTGTAATACCCGCAACGAGTTGGAATACCTTCGCGCGGTGGCTAACCCCGTGGCGTGACGTGGCGCGTTACACTTTCGCCCAATTGGAGGGCGAATCAGGAATACCACGTGTGGTCCCGTACGCCGAACCTTTTGATGTGGAAGCACAGCTAAAGGACAATTCACCGTGGAAACCTGAGTCGGGAGAAGCACGTTACGCAGACCAAGTTCCGGTGGTTGCAACTCGAGACGAAGCAACGTACCGATTTCAATTACCACCTCAAACAAAGGATGGCCGACTCACGCTTCGAGTCGGAGATGCCCGACGTTCTATTCCCATCGAACCCAAATTGCGCCCTGCGCTGACTCAGCTTATTGCTGAGGTCGAATTGCCAACCTATTTACAACGTAGTGAGTCGCTGGTGGAAGATGTCCGTGGGGGGATACTCAGTTTGTTGAAGGGGAGTACTGCAGTCTTAGAAGCCACAGCCACACGGGAACTCGCGGAGGCGACTTTGAACAATCGTCCGCAACGTATTAATGGTAAGCGTGTGACGACCGAACCCATCAACGTGGAGGAGCAGACTGAACTCCAGTTAGCGTGGCGTGATCGTTTTGGTCTCGCTGCACGTGAACCGCAAGTAATACGGTTAGAGGTGCAAGAAGATGAATCCCCGACGGTTAGCTTCAACAAACTAAAGAACAATCGTGTTGTCCTTTCGAGCGAGGTCCTCACCTTTGAAATTCAGGCGAGGGACGACTTCGGTGTGAAGCGAGTGGGGTTGGAATGGGAAGGTATTGGTAATCCGATTCACAATCCAGAACCTACGAGTGGTGAGAAAACGGTAGCATCCGGCTCACCGACCACAGATATTATGACGGTTGCTGCCACATTTTCAGCCGTGCGCGAAGATGCGCGCCCGCAGAGTCTACGCCTGCGTGCCTTCGTGGAGGATTATCTTCCGAGTCGCGAGCGCGTCCGTTCACCGGACATCGTCATACATGTGCTAACCCCAGCAGAACATTTCAAGTGGTTGGTCGGGCAGATGGAACTCTGGATGGGTGCCGCACAGGAAGTACACGACAAAGAATTGCAGTTGCACGAAACCAATCGCGAACTGCGTGATCTGCCCCCCGAAGCACTCGACGATCCAGCGCAGCGCAGGAAACTGCAAAATCAGGCGGCTGCGGAGCGTGCCAATGCGGCGAGGCTTGACAGTCTCATTCAACTTGGCACTGAGTTGGTGCAAGAAGCAACAAAAAACGAGGAATTTGATCCCAATCAGCTTGAGTCGTGGGCAGAAATACTCAAGAAGTTAGAGGAGATCGCGGGACAGAGAATGCCTTCTGTCGCTGACTTACTTGCGCGGGCGGCTGAGGCACAAGGATTGAGCAGCGGTCAACAGTCAGCCGCCAATAACCAGCAAGAGGCATCTTCTCCAACAGCAGGAGGACCACCGTCCCCTTCCAGAGGTAAACCCGATAATTTAGAAAAAGTGGAGAAATATGGACCCGATAGCAAGAAACCTTCTGAAGGGTTAGATGAAATCCCCGAAGATCCGAATACACCAGGTGCCGGAGTCAATGTAAATCGAAGCAAAGAACCTAATGGTAAGCCGGGTTATATACCCGCCAATCCCACTCCGCGTGTCCTTGATGTTGAATCTGGTTTCAACGAAAGTGAAGACGCAGCAGGACAGGCACCGCAAGTCGTTGGTGGACTGGGAATCCCTACGACGACCCTCAAAGGGAGCGGTAGAAAAAATGAGGAGGAAGAACCTTCGGCTCCTCAGACAGCAGATCTCGTCTTGGAAGCGGTCAAAGAACAGCAGGAATTACTCGACGAATTTGCGAAATTAGCAGAACAAATGAGCAAATTGCTCACTGGCTTTGAAAACAGTACATTCGTGAAGCGTCTGAAGGCGGCATCGCGACGTCAGATTGATATCGCGGTGGATCTGAACAATCTGGACGGTTTCGGACTTGTGACTGATGCCGTGGACGATACGTCCGACCGCGCACATTTGGCTGAAAAAGAGATTGCTGAGTCTAAGGTAGCATCTACACTCCTGCAGGACATGGCTGCTTATGCTGAGCGGCGACCGTCGGACGGTTTCTCGGGTGTGCTGTCGGAGATGCAAGACGCTATTGTATCCGACCAGATGCAGGACATGGCGGAAGCGATCAAAGATAATTTTATCGGTGAATCATCGATCGAGGCGGAATTCTGGGCAGATACGCTGGATCGGTGGGCAGAGCAGTTGGTAGATCCTCTACCTGAGGGGGAACCTCCAGGAGAGGGCGGAATGGTCAACCTGCCGAACCTACCCCCGGAAATCGTCGTGGAAGTGATGCGTATCATCAATCGCGAGATCCAATTGCGGGAAGAGATGCGGGAACTTGAGCAGGCAAAGGACGCACTTACTCCTGACGAATACCGCGAGCGCAGCATCGCGCTGTACGATACGCAAATCACGCTCACCGAAGACACTCGCGAGGTGGAAGCCCAGATTAGTCTTCTACCTAACGCACAGGAACGCTTCATCCAAGGGCAACTTGCGAAGGTAGGACGCGCAGCAGAGGTTATGGAGGAGGTAGAAGATATCCTCGCAGAACCAGACACCGGTCCCAGCGCGATTGCGGCTATAACGGAGGTAATCGAAATCTTACTCCAAACCGGACGGGTTCCAAACGCCCCCATGATAACAACTGCGCCACCAGCCACTGCTTCTGCTTTGATGCTCCTCGGCGTCGGTGATGACAGCGGCAGAGCCTCTATTGAAAATCGTTCACCCAGACAGGCAACTGGAAAAACGGGGCGCGTGCTGCCCGAAGAGTTTCGCCAAGGTTTGGACGCTTATTTTGACGCTTTAGAAGGGAGAACCCAATGACAAATACGAGGAAAGATTCTATTCCGTTCGAAGTATTCGCCAGTTTCAAGAGAATTGAGACGGGCAATCCGATTATTTCTCTGCCGCCACCGCTCTGGGCGGCGGCGACCCACGCTATTATCGTTGAGGGGACGGTACACTACATCTGGTGTAAACGCGACCTTGGTGTTCGATGGTTGATAATGCATGCAACGGCTCCGATCAGTGATCTCACCAACATCATACAGGATGCCCGGAATCCTATCCTTGAACCTTCAGCGGACGGCTTCGATGACGCAGCCGTTGAGTACCCTTTCCCATTTCTGAATCCTGCTGACGGTAAATTTTACATGTACTATCGGGGTAAGGGGAAAACGACTCCTGAACAGACGGGACTACTCGTGAGCGATGGGGACCTTGGTGAGTGGCGGCGTGTCCAGCACACGCCTGTCATTCCTGCGGATACCGAACACGAACGGCACGGCGCAAGCCACCCTTCAGTTGCGATAGAGGACGACACAATCCACATCGTTTATACAGGGAAAGCGACGCGTTCATTCGGAGAAGGATTGACGATGTGTCATGCGACCGCACCGACGAGCGATCCAGCGTCAGTCACAAAGAATCCTGACAATCCCGTTTTCAGCGGTAGTGGGCAGGCGTGGGACAGTAAATCCGTTCGTGAAACCGAGTTGTTCAAGGATTCACAGTACTTCCATATTCTCTATGGTGGATACGATGGCGAAGTTTGGCGGATTGGGCACGTGCGCACTCGCGATTTCCATACCTTTGAACCGAACCCCTATAATCCGATATTCACACCGTCTGACGATCCCGATGCGTTTGATTGCGAGGGGGTGCTGACAGGTCAGATCTTTGAAGTTGGAGACACCTATGCTATGCTCTACGCAGGCAAAAAGGGTCAGGAATGGCAAACAGGATTGGCTACAATCCGAGAAAGTTAGAGGAGGACTGAAGAGATGGATCATTTACGATATGCGTTAATAGTGCTTGCTTGTATTGGTATGTCGCTTGACGTTGTTTTTGCGCAGGACGATGCGTTGAAAGGTGGGACCGTCCGGGGACTGATTACTGACTTAACACCAGCCCAAAGCCCGATTGAAGGCGTTACGGTCAAGATTATTGCCCAAGACGGTGGAAACCAGGAATTCACAACAATGACAGATGGTGACGGCCGTTACGAACACGCTGGGCTTCCCGCGGGACGTTATTTGATTAGCATATTTAAAGAAGGATATGACAGGCGGGTTGGGCAACCTGTTGCTGTCGTTGATGGTGGCGACCACTTTATTCCGCTCAAAATGTCTAAAAAAGGCAAAATCAAAATGTTCGTTGACGTGCAACGGGATGAAAGAATGAACATTGTTATCAAACAGCGAATTGTATCCCTGCTTCAACGTGTCGCCGAAGGTGTCGGCAAACGTTACGATTTGGATGAGGCAGCTGTCAAAACACTTCATCAGTCATTTCTCGATTCAATTGAGGGGGCATCGAAATCGGGTGGCGATCTGAGTGTCTTTGCAAAGCCAGTGGAAGAAGGAAACATATCGTTGCTTGAAATGTTATTATCGCATCCGGTTTGCCAGGCGGCGTTCGCTAAACACTTGAGCGAGGCACAACTTCAAGATTATTTGGAATTTACGGAGGTACGAGAAGCCCGAGATCGGCAGGCAGTCGTTCATTGGATTACTGCCACACTTGATAAGGAACTCAGTTTAAGAACAGAGCAACGCGAAAGGGTTGTACAGTCGTTACTTGATGCAACAGAGAACGAACTGTTTCCAACCTCAATGAGTGCGTTACGGTTCAGTCCACAACAGGCGGCACAGCTGGCACACTACAGGTTGAAAGTTTCTCTGGATGGTGTTCTGAGTGAAGCACAGTCCAAAGTTTGGCAGGGGCTGATTCACGCAAAGGCGAAAGAAAAGCATATCGTTCTTTTCGACCTCCCACAAATTGACATCAAAAAGGCAGGCGAGGGTGAGACAAAAAATGAAAAAGAAGGTGCGGACGTAAACAAAAAGCGTCCGCTTATCCGTAAGATTGCACCCAAGTTCAATATAGAGAAAAGGGTTAACATAGTGATTGACGAAATAATGGTTGACCCGCAAGAGAGGCAACCTTGGATTGAAATTAATCCAACTCCAGCGGAATCTCCAGAGCAAATGGTGGAGACCGCCGAAGCCAAACTCACAGCGCATACCGAGTTGTTAGGCACCCTCGATGAACGTGCTACTCGACGTTTGGCACTTGTTGCCAAAGGTGTGGCACAACAGTACTTTGAAGCCCATGACGAAACTCGCGAAGCGATATCCGAGGAAGTCGAAGTGGATCTCATGAAGAAAGTCGAAGATGGCAAAATGACTCATGAAGAGGCTACTGCGATGCTTAACTTCACTCTGAAAAATGCGATGGATGCATTCTCCAGAAATGGGGGGTCAAACATTGACATTACAAGTTATCCTCTGTATCAACAGGCTATCAAAGACGTGCTTTCTGAAGAGGCGTTTGCACGGTATAGCGAGCACCAAGCCGAGAGGGTAACTTTGCATCAGCAGGCGTTGGGTGATATAGTCGTGGCATGCATGGATATGCAACTGCTTTTAGATGACATGCAACGGGAGCAGTTGGAAACAGCAGCGTCGCAGTTGCTACCCGCCCGGTTTATCGAGGAAAAGTCGGCAGAATTGATGTTTTTCCAGCTTTTCCCACAGACGGTAGATTTTGAAGTCCTGACCCCTTGGCAGCGGAGAGAATTTGAACGTGTATTCGGTCCGATGGTGTGGAGGAGATAGTGATAATGAAAGTTTCAAAATCTGTAAAGTGTGCTAAATTCCGTAAAGTTGCCAACAACTTTCGTCCGGAACCGGAGTGTTTTTGCTTGGGCGTTTCCCACCTTCTTACAGGAAAAGTCGGGAATCGGGGTGTTTTTGATAGGGTGTTTCCCCCCCTCCTACGAACTTGCGCACTTCTTTCTTATTTCCTTGTGGTAGTGCTGACCATATTATCAATCGAATCTGCGAATGCCCAGGATGTTGCCCTCCGCTATGGCACAGGTGTACCTGCGGCGGTTCGTATCATCAACGACCGCGGTTTACGCTACCTCGCGAACTCGCAAATGGAGGACGGAGGATGGGCAGGCGCGGGAAGCGGACCCGGTGTAACAGGGATTTGTGTTATGGCATTGATGGCGAGTGGCGAAGATCCGGACTTCGGTCCTTATGCGACTACCATCCGTAAGGCACTACGCAATATTATCTCCAATCAGGATGCAAGAACCGGGTACATTGGTGGAACTTGGGGCGGACATGGATCCATGTACCAGCACGGTTTTGCCTTGTTGGCACTGTCCGAAGCGTATGGCGCGGTAAGTGAACGACTGCTCTGGGAAGGGAGCAACATTCCGCCTGAACGGCGGCGGACGCTTAGCGAAGCATTGGAGTTGGCAGTTCGTTCTTCGTTGACTGCCCAGCGAAAGAATCCGTGGGGGGCTTGGCGTTACTCACCGGAATCCCAAGATGCCGACACAACCGTGGCTGGAACTGTGTTGATGGGCGTACTCGGTGCTCGAAATGCCGGTATTGAAATTCCCAACGAAGCTGTTGACAAGGCGGTGAATTTTTTCCAGACACACACGATGCAAGACGGAAGTGTAACATATCAGATGACAAGCAGTCATGGTGGCGGACTCACTCGGACGGCAATTGGTACACTGATTTATGCGATTGCAAAAAGAAAAGATACCCCTGAATACAAAGCCGCTTCCGAGTTCATCAAGCGTCGGATTGACCATCGCGGCACTGGACACCTGTTCTATAATCTTTACTATATGGCGCAGGCACTGTTCCAAAGTGACTTTGAGGCGTGGAAAGCGTGGAACCAAAGAACCATCGAGTGGCTCCAGAAGACGCAGGCAGAAGACGGCAGTTTCTCAAGTTCCCACGGCAGAGCCTATGGCACGGGTATGGCTATCCTCGCTTTGGCATTGAACTATCGTCTCTTGCCTATTTATGAGAGATAGCAGTCAACGGTCGGCTATCAGAGGTTCGCTGACGCTCACTTTCAGTTGTCAGTATTAGGCTCGCAACACGGTTTATTGACGTAGTGCTTTCATCATAAAGACTAGGACTTACGCAATTTTGACTTTATCAGGCTCTGTTAGATGTGAATTCTCGAAAAAAACGCCAATATCCTTGGAAACCCAAACTAAAAGTTTATGCTACAAAAGAGGCGCGTGCGTAAGTCCTAAAAGACTATATAGCAAATACGAGAGATTTTCTATCCAATTACTGACCGCCGAATGCTCTTAGGAAAGGAGAAATATGATGCAATGGAATCTAAAAAGACTGCTTGTTGTTGCGACTACATTGGTAGTGGTATGGACTCCGGTAATACAGGCTCAGAGAACAGCGACTTTGCAAGGGGAAATGCAAACATTGCGTTGGAAAAACGGCGATGTCCTTCCCGGTAACCTACTGGAAAGCGCGTCTGGCGTGATTCATTGGTCATCACCGTACTTTTCGGACGATCTGGTCATTGATATTAGCGTATTGGATTCGGTTGTTTTCCCAAAACAGTCTGTCCCAGCAACGGAGGAATTTCGCGTCGGCACCATATCCGGGGATATCTGGATAGCTGACATAGTTGATTCAGATGAGAAGACCTTTCTCTTTTCCAGCGAGCGACACGGTCAATTTCAAGTGAATCGTGAGTCGATTTACACCCTTGAACGTCGAGTGCACCCGAATCTTATCTTCGACGGTTCCCAACTGACGAATTGGGAATTATCCAAACAGGATACGAACCAACCCATGTTGCCGTTTGGTGTGAATACCCGTCCGGATTGGTATGCGGATCGCGGCGGTCATCCACGGACAGATAAAGTCAAGGCAAAAATCTTCTATCCGCTTGACTGGCACCAGCGTTTTGAGATTGACTTAGAGTTAGCATCAGCAGCGCGCCCTCCGGGTTTTGTTTTCGCGCTTGGCAAAAATTTATACGAGGCATTGCGATTAGAAACTTGGGTTAACGAACTCGTCGTCGTCCAAGGCACACTGTTCGAGCCGGTATTGACGATTCAGCCGGATCGGCGAAACTTCCGTTTACGCCTTGCTTATGATGGGAACACTGGTGTCCTGGAAGTGTTTGATTTTGCTGGTAATTTGCTACTGAAATTGGACGAGGTCGGGCAAACAGTTACGGAATCGGGTGTCTATATTTACAACCGAGGTCAGAATTTGACGGTACGGCGGTTAAGGGTCTACCGGCAACCTGTTGGTTCTACAAAACAGCAAGTCGATTCTTCCAAACCTCGGGTCCACATGATGAACGGTCAAGTCGTTTATGGTAAGTTGTTTGTCGAGAAAGAAAGCACTTATGTGCTTGATGCGGGTGGGAATCGGCATGACATCAATATCCAGCAAATTGACCGCGTTGTTCAGCCGGGTACTGCGTTGATCGAAACGGAACCCCCTGTCGCATTGACATACCCTGACGGTGCGGTTTTGCGCGGTAAGATTGTGCAAGTAAAACCAGATAGTGTGTTGTTGCAGACGGCGTTCGCGAATGAACCGATAGCATGTGTGTTTGCGGGTGCAACGCAAGCCGCGTTTGGGCTTGGCGGGACAATGCTTCCGGTGGAATCAAGTGGTCCTAAGAATCACGGACAGATTGAAGACGAGGACAGATTATTCCACCCGTCAGGAAATCTCCGTGGCCGCGTTCACTTCGACGTGGAAGATGGATCGTTCATTCGCTGGAAACCCGTCGGTGCGTCGGAAGCAGTACGGCTGGCAGATATTCGGAGAGCTCACATAGAACGCAATAATAGGCGTGCATCGAAGATGTATCCGTTAGATACGTCGCTATTCCGTCATGTATTGCATCTGAAGAGTGGAGAGATCATTCCGTGTCAAATCTTGTCATACGATGAAAAGACCGTCGGTTTCCAGTCTCCGTTTATTAGCGCGCACCTTATTGATTCGGCGGACGTGAAAGCACTTGAGTTTTCTGGTAGAACACATGCGAACTATATCGATAGGGCACATTTGACGAACAGCAAGCGTGGGTATATCGTTTTGGGGAAGGAACAAGCCCAGTTCAATAACCGCGAAGTTCATATTGAGTTCAAAGGAGATGTTAACCTGGAGGGATTTTTGGCAGAGGGTGACAATATAGCGTTAAAAGATGGCAATGTGATATTCATGGCGGACGGGAAGAAAATAGAACTCCGCCGGGGTCAGAATTTAGGCGAAGGGGTCTTTGGTGGCAGCATATCAAAAAATCACAAGTTAGACGTGAAGTTGGAGCGTGCGTTAACCGTTCCACGTTTCAACCGTGACACGCCACCGAACCATATCATGGTCGCAGAAAATGGTGATATAAAGCGGGGCAAGCTCCTGGATTTCAACGGAAAAACGATTCAGTTTGATTCTAAACTACGTCAGTTTTCCATCCCTATAGACCGTGTGACACGGGTGGTCGATGTCAGCAAAGAAGCGGTCAGCCATCAGCAATCAGCAATCAGTAAAGAAAACATTAATCGACCGAAAGCCTCTTATGCTAAGAGCCAAAAGCCTAAAGTCACTCAATCTAAGATTTCTATCAGGTTAACCGATGGTTCGATCCTGATTTTTGAGCCGCTTGAGATTAAAGATGATGCGTTGTTGGGACGTTCACCCATCTATGGAGAGATAACGGTTCCGATCGAAAGTATCCAGCACCTCTACCTCGGAGACACGACAGAATCTTTTGAAGCAGCCTTTGCAGCGTGGGTGGTCCGACCAGCAAAAGAGCCCGACTTTGGTGACGAGCCGTAATCCACATCTACTCAGGAGATAGAATTTTTTCATCTCAAGATTTTCCTTAATCAAAAAAGGAGGATTTGATAGAATGATCCATAAGATTTCTTAGCTGCCAAAAAGAAAACAAGGGGGTGCAAATAGATGAGCGTGAGAGCGATTCTGATCGGTTTGGCACTCGTCATTATACAGACAGCAATTACCCCCTACAACGACTACTACCTCCAAGGGACAGATATTGCCGGAAATCATTTTCCTTTGGGGACAGTGTTTACACTGATTTTTCTTACTTTAGTCGTTAATCCCATTCTGAAGAAAGTATCTCCCCGAGCCGTGCTAAATCCAAGCGAGTTGATGATAATCTGGGTAATGATGGTCATTAGTTCAGCGATTCCATCGAAAGGAATGGTCGGGTACTTACTTCCGTATTTGGCGGCACCGGTCTATTTCGCTACACCTGAAAATGAGTGGGCAGAAACGCTTCATCCTCATTTCCGTGAATGGCTAATTGTGTGGGATAAGCATGCCGTTACGGATTTCTATGAGGGAGAATCAATTGTTCCTTGGCTACTCTGGGCAAAACCGCTCATTGTTTGGACGGTTTTCATCCTACTGTTCTATGCTCTGACCATTTGCGTATCGGTTGTGTTAAGGAAACAGTGGGTTGAACGCGAAAGGTTCATCTTTCCGCTCGTTACTGTGCCTGTGGAAATGGTTCAGCAAACCTCAATGCACGCGGGACTGAACAGTTTGTTCAGGAATCGGCTCGTGTGGGTAGGGTTTGGAATCGCCGCCTTCTTCCATCTACTCAATGGACTGCACGAGTATTTTCCTGCACTTCCGCGTATTCCGAATCGGTATGACCTGTACACCCCGTTCACGGAGCGTCCATGGATTGTGATGGGTTGGTGGCCCCAATTTCGGTTCTTTCTCTATTTCTCCGTTATCGGTATAACCTACTTTCTCGCCATGGAAGTGTCTTTCAGCTGCTGGTTTTTCTTCCTATTTTTCAAGTTGCAATATATTATCATCAACGCCTTTGCTATCCCTATCAGTCCGTGGATATCTGCGAGAGGACAGACAATGGCTGCATATTGCGTAATGGTTCTCGCCTTCCTGCTTAACAGTCGAACCCATATCAAAGATATCTTGAGGCGAACATTTCTGGAGTCCGCTACCTCCACAACAATCGACGATTCAGATGAGGTATTGCCGTATAGATGGGCGGTGCTGGGAACGGTGTTTAGTTTTCTGTTGCTTGCGGGACTTTGTGTCTATGCGGGAATGTCGTTTTGGGTCGCTTGCAGTATTATCGCCCTGTTTCTGATTGCTTCTACAGCACTATCGTGGATGGTCGTCAACGGCGGCATGCTACTGATCCAAGCACCGATGTACCCCGTGGAATACTTTGAGATTATAACTGGTTCAAGAATTATTAACGCAAATAGTTTAGCACTTTTGGGATTTCAGCGGGTAATGATGCGCGACTGGGGTGGTATTTTGATGCCGAGTGTTCTTCACGGGTTCAAGGCGGCAGATCCAGTTGGATTAAATCGAAGAAGCATCCTCGGCGCGATGGTGCTTGCTATTGTCGTCGCTATCGGTGTTTCTTATGCGGCATCGTTGCCTTTGATTTATGAAAAAGGTGGTTTAAACCTGCAGAGAGGTCCCTTCGTCGGATCACCGAGATACTTCAACCATATCGTCTCACTGATTCAGTATCCGAAAGATGCGAAGTTGGGGGAAGCATACAGTATGCTTTTGGGAGCCGGAATCACTGGCTTTCTACTGATTATGCAGCGTCAATTTATGTGGTGGCAACTTCACCCGATTGGATATGTGATGGGTGCGGTTTATTCCTCTTATTTCCTTTGGTCTTGTATATGTATTGGCTGGTTTTTGAAGTATTTAGCATTGAAATCGGGTGGTATCGGATCCTATCGAAGACTTCGACCGCTGTTTATGGGATTGATTATCGGTGAATTTGGCATTGTAGGGCTTTGGATGATAATCGGGATGTTTACCGGTGTGAATTACCAAGGCGCATTACCCGGATAATTTTTCTCTACCTGTTGCTTGAGCGTCTGTGTGATAGCACCCAACGCCTAAAGGCGTGGGCTTCGGCTTCGTCGCAACTGCGGTTTTCTCAAAGAGTCCACCGTCTAACTGTCGCTCCACCTGCGGGCATTTCCCTCGTCTGAGACAAGGCATATCGTCAAGTGACGGCTATCCCTGCCCGCAAAATGTTTATCGCAGCGTTGATGTCTCGGTCGTGGTGTGAACCACAGTCAGGACACGTCCACTGCCTATCGCTCAAAGTGAGGGTTTCGTTATGAAAACCACAATCGCTACACGGTTTCGTTGTCGCAGTCCATTGACCGACTTGCTTTAAACGACGCTTATGCTTTTGACACTTATACTTCAATATCTCAACAAACTGGTAGAAGGCGAGGTCAGAGACTTTCCGACCCCAGAGGCGTTTCATACCCTCAAGGTTCAACGTTTCAATGGAAATCGTATCAAACTTCTTACAAAGTTCAGACGCGAGTTGCCAATGGAAATCTTTGCGTTGGTTGCTTATTTTCCGATGCAGACGTGTGAGTTGTCTCACACACCGCCACCAACCGTTAGAACCTTTCTTTTTACGAGAAAGGTCTTTGTTGAGAGACCGGAGTTTGTTCAAGGACTGTTTCAAGGGTTGTGGGTGTTGTTTCTTATCACCCGTGCTAAGTGTCAAGTACGCGTCTTTCACACCGAAGTCTGCCCCAACGCTTTTACCTGTTGCTGGCAGCAGTTTGAAATCTGTGTAGGTGGTTGTTATGCAAATCCAATAATCACCGCAGTTATCTCGCTTAATCGTGATACGACTGAGCGTGCCATGCCATTGGCGGTGTTTATGGAACGCATAAGACACTTTATCAAATCGCCACTTACCCTTAGCCCACTTGCGAAATGTGAGTGTGATACGGTTGTTAGTGAGTTTATAGCCAGTTTGTTTAAGCGTGATAGACTTAAACTTATGGAGAGGTTTGATATGGGGTTTACCCCCAAGTTTTTTAAAGAACCTTTGATACGCATTATCAATACGCTCCAGTTCTGCTTGAATCGCTTGGCTTGGCAACGACTTCCAATGTGGGTGTGTGGTTCGTTTCAAATCTTTCGCGTGTTGGCACATTGCAGCGTAGTTGGCATACGGCAAGCCGGCTTTGTATCTTTGGTCTTGCCACTTATGAAAATACTCATGCACCTGCCACATATCGTCAAGCAGGTTGCCAATGCGTATCGTGTTCGATTGTTTCCCAAGCGGATATTTATAGGTTTTCATGGTATATCGCGTATCGCGTCTTTAACCTTCAACCAAGATAGGTTAGGGACAGACACGCCTTGCAGCGTGCTTGGTTGTGTCCCCAACGCGATAGTATCATTATACTACAATTTGACCTTATTTGTCAAATTTATTTCGTAGCGATTACGTCTTTAGCGGGAAACCTATATCCCAAAGCTAAAGCATTGGGCTTTACGCCCGAATTCCCGTAAACCCTTATACCCAACGCCCGTTAAAAACACAAGGTACTCGAAGGTTTTGCTCAGATCAATAAGGAGGTAAACTATGAAGTTGATGTTTCCTAAACGAATCATAAAGTTGCTCTGTTTACAGAAGTGTTTTTTGGCAGTATTGGCAGGTCTTTTCACCATATTGGCAGATCAGACTCCCGCGGATGTTATGAAGATCGCCTTTACTTCAGACCGAGATGGTAATTCTGAAATCTATGTGATGAATACCGATGGAAAAAACCCAGTCAGACTTACTAAAAATCCGGCATCAGACAGTGGACCCACTTGGTCTCCAGACGGTAAGCGCATCGCTTTTACCTCGAACCCACAAGGCGTTTACGATATCTATGCGATAAATGTTAACGGGACAAACCGCATCAATCTCACACGAAATTCGTCAGGCGATTTTGGTGCTGACTGGTCTCCAGACGGGACACAGATCGTCTACGGCTCAAACCGAGGGAACGAAGAGATCTATATCATGCGCGCGGATGGCACCAATCCTACGAATATCTCACGGAATGCAAAAGCCGATCGTCACCCAGATTGGTCTCCGGATGGAACACGAATCGCCTTCACCTCAGACCGTGATGGTGATCGTGAAATCTATGTGATAGGCGTTGGTGGTGGTAGAGCGATTCAACTGACGAAAAACCTTGAGCCATGGGACAGAGCTGCTGCTTGGTCTCCAGATGGCAAGCGAATTGCCTTCACTTCAGGCAGAGATGGTGATTTTGAAATCTATGTGATGGATGCCGATGGCTCCGATACCATTCAACTCACTCACAATCTATTCGCATTTGATGATCGGGCTGCTTGGTCTCCAGATGGGACGAAAATCGCTTTCACTTCTGACCGAGAGGGTGAGGATGACATCTATGTGATGGATGACGACGGCTCCAATCCTGTCAATCTCACCAAAAATCAGGCTGGAAGCAATAGGAGTCCTGCTTGGCAACCGATACCCTTAGCGGTTTCACCACAAGAAAAGTTGGTGACGCTGTGGGGAAATCTCAAAAGCAAGCAGTAACCGTATAGAGACCAACTTGGAAATCGTCGTTACCAGAGAAGCGGTGTAACCCTCAAAATACACCTGTCGCTGAAATTTAGGCGATGCCAAAATGGTCAGACCCAGGCATGAGATGTTCTCTGGCAACATCTGCGTTGATTTCAACACCCAGTCCCGGCTGCTCTGGCACCACAAATACACTATCCTGCATGAGTGGTTCATTGGAAATTGCGAGATCCCATCGCCACTCAACTTGATCGGCGTGATATGGGAGTTCCATGACGATGAAATTCCGTACGGCGGCGCAAACATGTGCTGTTGCTGTCATTCCGATTGGCGATGTGATGTTGTGCGCGGCAAATGGGATGTAATAGAGATCTGCCAGATCCGCAATTTTCTTTGCCTCAAGTATCCCGCCTGTTCCAGACACATCGACATGTAGCATATCACAGGCTTGTGCTTGAATCAGCTCTCGGAAGCCATCCCGTCGGAACAGGAATTCACCGGTACAGATCGGAATGGAGGTGGAGGAACTCACCTTTGCCATCGCTTCAACGTTATCATTCGGCACTGGGTCTTCCAAGAACATTAAATCGAAGGGTTCCAAACGTTCGGCAAGTCTCATTGCCGAATGGGTACTGAATAGGCTATGACAGTCAATACTGATGTCGATCTCATCACCAGCGGCTTCTCGTGCGGCGGCGACCAACGATGTCATTTTCTGTAACTCTGCTGTACTGAGTTCCCGATTGACTGCATCCTGCTTGAGTTCGTTTGCGGAGTTATCAATATCGAATTTGATGGCTTGGTAGCCGTCTGCAACGCCTTCCTTGGCGCGTTGTGCCCAGCCTTCAGGTGTGTTTCCTTTTCCGTGTCCGACATCGGCATAGAGTCGGATACGGTCCCGATATTTTCCACCTAACAGTTGATAGACCGGCACGCCAAGACTTTTTCCAAGCAGATCCCACAGTGCTGTTTCTATCCCACCGATAGCCGATAAACCCATTGCGTATCGGTTGCTCGCTGCACCAATCATTCGATGGTAGAGGGGTTCTATATTTCTCGGATCTGCGCCGACGAGCGTCCTCTTGAATTGCAGGATAATTTCGGCGATTCCCGCCCCAGGATGTGCCTCACCTATCCCTGTCAATCCTTCGTCGGTTTCAATCTGGACGTAGTTCCACTGTTTGTAGCCTTTTAACGTCATCGCTTTTACATCAGTAATTTTCATGTTGTCTCCGTCGTGTATGAAATCGGTTGAAAAATGAATAGGTGTTACAGGTAGAATCCAAAGAAATTTGATATTATCTTCGCTTCAAGAGATCGTCCAAAGGGAGGTACTCGCTATCTTGAGGTAGCTCCGAAACAATAGTATGCCCGCTCCGTTTGAAGAGTTTATACGCTTTTGCAGTCGGCGTAGAGGTAAGCACGCGGTAACGGTTTCCAACAATTTCGATCGCTGCATTATTGTCACAAGCAATTCCGATGCCACCGCGTTTCTCAATCATCTTTGAGAAGGCAACTTCCCGCTTCTCGCTGTGGTAATGCGGACAATATACAGCATTGATGAATCCCAATCCACTCACACGGATGTAGTCCCACTCTGCATTGTCGGAGAAAGAGCGAGAATCACTGCAACCGTATTTGAACCAGCAGATTGCCCCCGCGCTAAGACCCGACAGGACAATACCACGTGACGCAGCTTCCGCTAACACCGTATCCAACCCTAACCTCCGCCATATTTTCATCATCCTGTAGGTATTTCCACCACCGACATAAATTAGATCTGAATCCAATACCAACGTTGCCATCTTCTCAAACGCGGGAGGACTTTGAATTAGGTTGAGGGTGCGCGTTTGGCACCCGAAGTGATTGCCGTAACACGTCTCGAAAGTATCCATGTATCCATCGGCATCGCCGCTGGCAGTTGGAATAAAGAGTGCCTTTGGTCGTGTTTCGCCGGTCAACTCAATGATACGTTTGTCGATATCGGCGGTTTCCAGCATTTTAAGTTCTCCACCACCGATTGCGACAATCTTCCGTGTCGTTTTCATCAGACTATCTCCGAAACGGTTCCTACGTGTGTTAGTTAGGAAAGTTCAATTGTATTGCATCTGTTAAGTATTCATGATAGCATGTTTTTTGAGATTGTGCAACAGCGACGGAAGGTTTTTAATTATACCTTGCGGTTAGAGAGCGTGACGTTGAACTTTGAGGTTTCTTTCTGAAATCCGCTCTCCATTTCATTACGAGCTATGGGTTGAGTGATATAAGGAGATTAACTAATGGCAGATCAGGCAATTAAGACCGCTTATGAACGTGATGGTTATGTGGTGGTCAGAGACCTTATTGATGATAGGGATTTAGAACCCATTCGAGATTTCATCAAGGCGAAGGTTGATGCGTACAGCCGTGAGTTGTATAGTGAAGGCAAGCTATCGTCGCGCTATGAAGACGAATCCTTTGAGCGGCGTTATGCGGCGATCTGCGAAGAGTTGGATATAGTGCCTCGCAACTGGTCTTTTGGTATGTATGGACGTGAATTTTACGATCTCTACAACCTCCCTGGTGTTCTGGATGTGCTTCGCCTTCTTTTAGGTACTGAAGTCTCGAATATCGGCACGCCTGCGTTACGGACGAAACTCCCCGGAAGCGTGATTACTTCGTTTCCATGGCACCAAGACAGCCAGTATCTCGACCAGTCAACCATCGGGCGGAAGGAGAAGCACACAGGCGGTCTCCACATGGTTACGGTGTGGGTCCCGCTGGTGGAAGCGACAGTCGAAAATGGGTGTTGCTGGGTCATTCCGGGTAGTCACCGTTGGGGTTTACTGGACGGCGCGCGAGGTACAGATTCAAACATCCGGATGGAGGAGGATGTTGAATCCCGTGGCACGCCAACGCCTATCCCCCTCAAACCTGGCGGTGCTTTGTTCATGTCAAACCTTTGTGTGCATACCAGTAAAGTGAACACAACGCGGAAATCCCGTTGGAGCATCGACTTCCGCTACTTTCCCACACCTGATCGGGCAGACTTGACAGCCGCTGAGCGCGAGGGTGCCGAATTCGTGAAAAACAAAGCTCTGAGTGGTGGTAGAGTGCCGCTTATCGTACTCACTGAAGGTAGCAAACCGACATGGGAGGAATGGGAGGCAGAACATCGTAAATCGGATTGAACAGATGTGTACCCAACGCTTGCCAATTTTCCCATGTAACCGACATCACAGGTCCCCCGGAACCAATACCAGCGTTGTTGCAGACGACGTGCACCTTTTCAAACGCTGCCTCTGTCTTATCCGCAGCAACTTCCATCGCGTCTCGATCACGCACATCCAGTTCGATGGTGAGGACATTTTCTGGGCTGTCCAAAGTTAATTCCGCTACTTTGAGTTGCTCGGTTTTGACATCTGCGATCACGACTTGCATCCCTTCCTTCAGGCAGGCTTTAGCGATCCCTAAGCCGATTCCCTGAGCACTGCCTGTGATGAATGCGGTTCTACCGGTCAAAATGTTCATCGTTAAACCTCCGTTGGTATTTTTCTTCTATAACGTGAGTTTGAAAAAAGTTTATGGTGTATCCAACATCTGCAAATCGTGGGTTTGCTGAAGTTCATGGATGTTCAGTGCGGTTTTGTTCTCCAACAACTGATACGCAATCAAAGCAGAGAAGACATTGACGTGGAAGTTTTCAAAACTTCTAGGTTTCCGCGTGTGTTCCACCTGCATCTGTGTCTTGAGTTCCCGAATCACCGATTCAATAAGCACCCGCTTTTTCAGGAGCACCTCATCGGACACCGATAGGTCCAGGGATTTCATGTTTTTACGGACTTTGTAAACCAAGTTGACGCCTTGCTCCCGGAGTGCTTCGCGAATGGCTTTGGAGAGATACCCTCTATCTCCGTAGAGACTCCCGTGAAGGCGTTCTGCGAACGTTCGCAGCGGTTTTCGGTCATCTATATTTCCAGGGGTCAGTGCGACATCCAAGAGAGCCCCGGTGTGATTGATAACGAGGTGAAGTCTAAACCCGTAAAACCACCCCATAGACGTTTTCGAGCGTTCCGCAACATCTGCGAAGACGCGATGCGAGGCAATCCGCCTGTTATCGCAGACCCGCAGGCGTGTCGAAGCGCGTATAACTCACCAGATGCGGGAATTCGGCACGCCAATAGACGCAGACATGTTTGAGATAAAAGTGCTTAAACGTCCGATAGTTGCTTTGATGGAACGCGATCAGGAGCGTCATCACCTCGCTCGGATGCGGCTGTCTCGGACGTCCCCGGGGTTCAGAACCTACCTCCCTCGGAAGACAGTGTTCGCAGATATAGGAAACCTCATATTTAAGAAAAAAGTCGTCTATTTCGCAGAAAAGTGATACAATACTCATTGGAGAACTCCTTTTGGGGTGAAGGGTTGATAACTTCATTATACCAAAAGGGTTCTCTTTATTGAAAAAATTAGTCAAATATTTATCAAACTCACGTTAAAATAGTCATGAATTCAATTCGCAAGAGAAGATGAAGTGAAAGATGTTCTGCGGCTCCTGTCATACATAAAACCGTATTGGCATTTCCAAACCCTTTACATTCTTTGCCAGCTCGGTTACTGGGGTGGTTTCATCGTTCTCCCGTGGATCGAAAAGATTCTGATTGATGACGTCTTTCTCGCAAAAGACGCCGACAAATTGCTGTCTACTTGCGGACTCTGGATGCTGGTCGCATTCGGCATGTACCTCTTTACACTTGGGTTCGCTTACTTCCCTATAAAGGTCTCACAAAACGCCGCGAAAGACATCCAACTCGCCGCTTACCATCACCTCCGCAGATTAGGATTCAAATTCTACGACACACAACAGACCGGAAAAGTCATGGCACTCTTCACGTCAGACACACCCAAGGCAATTGAGGGGTTTCAGATATTTGCCAGCGACTATCCGACAAATATCATCCTGCTCATTATTACCATCCCTGTCGTCATGAGTGTTAGTTGGCAGTTATGCCTTCTCTCACTACTCCTCGTCGGCGTGACTGTCTCGATACCAACCCTTTTAAACAAGTCCCTTAATCGAATCGGGGAAGAAGTTCAAGAACAGAACGCAGTGCTGTCAAGCAACCTGCAGGAAAGTATTGCTGGTTCTCGCGAACTCAAGGGATTGGGCAAAGAACTCTACGATTTAAAAAATATCCATCACTTCCTGAAGCAACTTGTGACAATCCGTATCAAACAGGTAAAGCTCCAAAAGGTAGGAGATATCTTAGTCATCTGGTGGTTAAGCGATGCGCTGGTGCTTCTGGTGGGAGGTGGGTATGTCCTACAAGACGCGATGACTGTGGGAGAACTCTTTGCGGTAGTCATGTGGTTCAATGCGCTGCAACGTCCTGTGCACTTTCTCGTAAGCCTTCATCTCAGCATTCCATCCGTCATGGCGGCGGCTCGTCGGATTTTCGCGTTCTTTGATGAACACGAGCAAGAACCTCAAGATGGTACACCTCTCACGCAAATTGAGGGAAGCATTCAATTTTCTGATGTCTCCTTTGAATACAGCGAAGCACACCCCGTTTTGAAACGGGTCAATTTTCAAGCGGAACCCGGCGAAACAATTGCGATCGTGGGACCGAGTGGTGCCGGTAAGAGCACTTTGGTGAGCCTAATTCCGCGCTTCTATGAACCCCAACACGGCAATATTCTCATCGACACCACACCAATCAATACAATCCAAATCCAGTCGTTGCGATCGCATATCGGCATTGTTTTTCAAGATCCATATCTATTCGCCGAGAGCATTGCCTATAACATCCGTCTGGGTGCGGAAGACCCAGAAGCAGTAACACACGAAGAGATAGTCACCGCTGCCAAGTTAGCAAACGCACACGACTTCATCGTGAATTTCCCTGAACAGTATGAGAGTGAAGTCGGTGAGCGTGGCGTTCGACTCTCCGGCGGCGAGCAGCAACGTATTGCCATTGCGCGCGTGCTTATTAGAGACCCCAAAATCCT
>MKWU01001777.1_pt1 | contig 35529 bp, 29 predicted proteins | sample 809101 | NCBI WGS metagenome assembly MKWU01 (sample SAMN05860141, study PRJNA318959) | sponge metagenome | host: Aplysina aerophoba | place: Slovenia: Piran, Adriatic Sea, Gulf of Piran | collected 2013-05-07
AAGGTCACCTTGGTGGTCGAGCCCGACGCCCCGCCCGAGCGGGCCCTGACGGTCCTGCACGAGGACGGCGAGAGCAGCCAGGCCACCCTGGTCGATCTCCAGGTCAACGCCCGCGCACGGCGCAGCCAGCCGCCCGCTGGGGACCCGCCGAAGCCCCCCGCCCGGCCCGCAACTCCCGACCGGGACCAGCGCCCCGCTCCGGCCAAACAGCAACTCCGGTTGCGCCAGCTGGCCGGCCCCGCTTCCGACCCCAAGGACAAACCCTGATGTACCGCCCGCATTTCGGCCTCACCGGCCTGCCCTTCGAAGCGCCCGCCGACAGCGCCGAGCTGTTCGCCTCCGAGGACGCGACCGAAACCGAGTCCCGCCTGCGGCACTTGCTCGAGTTGCGCGGCATCGGCCTGCTCACCGGCGAGCCCGGCTGCGGCAAGACCAGCGCCTGCCGGCGTTTCGCCGACAGCCTGCATGACAGCCTCTACAGCGTCGGCTATGTGCGACTCACGACCGGCACGGTGATCGACACGTACCAGGCGGTCGGCTGGGCCCTGGGGCTGGAAACGCCGCGCTACCGCGCTCCGGCCTGCCAGCTGATCCGGCACGAGATCGAGCGCCTCGGCGAGGCCGGCAAGCTCCCCCTGCTGATCATTGACGAGGCCCACTACCTGCGCCACGACGTGCTCGACGAACTCCGCCTGCTGGTCAACTTCGGCCTCGACTCGCAACGCCTGCTATGCCTGCTGCTGGTCGGCCAGAGCGAGTTGCGGCGGCGGCTGGGACTGGCCCATCACGAGGCCTTCGCCCAGCGCATCGTGATGCGCTACCACCTCAACGGCCTGCGCCGCGAGGAACTCGCGCCCTACCTGCGGCACGCTCTCGCCCGGGCCGGCTGCGAGTTGGACCTGTTCGAGCCCGCCGCCTGCCAGGCGCTGTTCCAGGCCTCCCACGGCCTGCCCCGCCAGGTCAGCGCACTGGCCCATTACGCGCTGGTCGCGGCCGCCCTCGAAAAGGCCCGCTTGGTCAGCGCCGAGCATGTCCGCCGGGCCTGCGACGAACTGCGTCCATGACTGGCCTGCCCCGGCACCGCCTGCGCGCAAACGCCGACCGTGTCCGCGACTGCCCCCTCGAGCCGCTCGCCGCGCGGCTCGGCTACGTGCGCGACCCGCGCCATCGCCAGCGCTGGCGGCGCGACGGCGCGGTGCTCAGCATCCGCGGGACCCAGTTCTTCGACCACGCCTGTGGCCACGGCGGCGGCGGTGCCATTGATCTCGTCATGCACACCCACCGCTGCGGCTTCCGCCAAGCCGTCGACTTCCTCTCCGACCAACCGCTCCCGGCCGTCCCGGCCGCCCCGCTGGCTCCGGCCGCCCCCGCCCTGCGCCTGCCCGACCCCGTCGACTCGCTCTGGCCCCCCGTGCGCGACTTCCTGGTCCAGGCCCGCGGCCTCGACCCCGCCCTGCTGGAACGCTGCCGGCGCTCCGGCTCCCTCTTCGCCGACCGTCGCCGCAATGCCGTCTTTACCTGCCGTGACCGCTCCTGCACGACCACCGGTGCCGAACTCGTTGGCATCGGCACGCTCCCCGATGGCTCCACCTTCAAGGGCCTCGCCCCCGGCTCCCGCCGCGACCGCGGCGGCTTCTGGCTGATGACCGGGTCCGCCCCGCCCGCCGCCGTCCTGATCGTCGAGAGTGCTGTGGATGCCCTCTCCGCCGTCCTGCTGCCCGCTCCCGGCCTGCCCTCCGACTGCCTCGTCGCTTCCACCGCCGGCACAGCTCGACGCCTGCCCGGCTGGCTCCACGCCTGCCAGCACCTCCCTCTGCTGTGCGGCTACGACGCCGATCCCGCTGGCGACCAGGCCGCCCGCGCCCTGCTCCGCCAGCATCCCCGCCTGCAACGCCTCCGCCCCCTCGGCGCCAAGGATTGGAACGACCTGTTGCGCCTGCCCGCTCCCCGCTAGGCCCCATCCAACCCGGCCGAAGCCCAACCATCGCGACTGTTCCGGCCTCTCCGCAAACGTCCCGACCCTGCCGTCAAACCTCCTCTCGGCAGCCCCCCTCCTGCCTGTCACACATCACAAATAATCCGGGAAACCGCCCCCTCCTGCTGCCGGAATAATCCGAAAATCTGCCGCCGGAAGACTCCGGAATTCAACACGCCTAGGGCTGACATCGCGGCGCCCTTTCGGCCATACCAGCGCGTCCGCGAATAGCAGCGATTCCAGAGCTCCTCGACATTGCTCGGATCCTCCCCGACGAGTGCCGGGCGCAGTTGCCCGCGCACGATCGTCCTAACTAGGTCGGGATGCGAATACACCGAGCCGAGCCCCACCAAGCTTGAGTCCGTGCGGACCCTGATCAGTGTCGATAACCGGCCCGTACAGAGTCCTCCGGCATATTGGAAGCACCGATCTGGAGAGTATGCAAAACGGAGATTGATGACCTCGATGTCTTGGATTCTCATGGCTCATGCCGTCCGACCCGTCCGAATGGAAGAGGCTCGCCTCGGGTCAGCTTGATTCTCGCAACCTACCAGAAAACCACGAAGCCAAGCACAGTCCCCAGTACGACGACTGCGGCCCCGAGCAGTGCCGGGAAGGCTGTTCCTCTCCTCTCCGTTGCCACATGCAGGGCCAATGCGGCCAACTGGCTCGATCGCAGCCATCCCAGCGGTTCCAAGTCCCGCGGCCGGCTTGACGCCTCTGTTCCGCGGATCGCCGTCACTGCGACCATCACCCCTGCCGTGAGCGCCAGGCTGAACACGGGACTCGCGAACTCGTTAACGAGCGCGGCGGGAAGCAAGGCGATTCCGAAGCGGAGCGCGACGGCCGGCGCTAGCAATTTGAGTGTTCCGTATACGATGCCGACCGTCAGGCCGATTGCCGCACTTGAGCGATGGGCTCGCGTGAACTCTCCCATGAGATGGACGGCGAGCAGCGGCACGACAAATGCGCCGACCCAGTCAAGCAGCACGAGCAGCATCCCCTTTTCCTGCAGGAGCAGCGGCACGAATCCGAACGAACCGAGAATCACAAGCGGTGTCATCATCCGGCTGGCCCTGACGTAATAGGCATCATCGCGGTCCGTCACCAGCAACCGGGCGTAGATGTCTCGAACCAGGAGCGAGGGGACTGTTGACCCAATCGAATCGAGAGTAGAGAAAGCCGATGCCACGATGCCGGCGACTACCAATCCTCGGACTCCGGTGGAAGTCAATTCCCGCACCAGCAGAGGGAATGTCGAGTCGCGGACCTGCAAGGCGGTATCCAACGGCATCAGGATTGGATCCGGATACAGAGCTCGACCCATGATGCCGACCGTTAGATTCGTGAACGTAAGCACAATCAAGACCACTCCAGCCAGCACGACGGACATCTTCATGTCCCATTCCGTTCGCGCGCCGAGGATCCGCATCGATTGGGTGTGGTTGACGGTCGCGTAGCTCAGTCCCATGATGATCCAGGCCAGTGCCACGAGCCATGCCGGATTCGTTGAGACGATCTCGTCCGCCGCCGGGTCATGCGTGCCCCCAAGCAGCAGGCGTCGCTCGACCTGCTGCAGGGAGTCTCCGTCGGTTGACTGGCGGGCGACATTGTCGCTGCCGACATGGAGCAATTGTTTGGAGAGCCCTTCCTGGTGGGCATCGAGTCTTCCTGCGGCACCATCCCAGCCTCCGGCGGCAGCCCATGCAGCAACGAACAGGGCAACGGAGCCGGCGACCATCAGCCCGCTCTGCAGTGCATCGGTCAACGCCACGGACTTCAGACCGCCCATGGACGTGTAGACGGCGGCGCAGGCGGCGATCGCACCCACGCACCACCATGCGGACGAACCCAGGTTCCCTACGATGGCAAGCACGAGATACAGAGTCGTGGCGACGATTCCGAGAACCAGGGTGCGGTAGAGGGCTTGCACCAGAGCGCTCGCAATGCGGGTCGCCAGCCCGAATCGGGCTTCGAGATACTCCGCGTTCGTATACATGCCCCGCCGGTACATCGGCACGGCGAAGCGGTGCGCTAGCAGATACCAGCCGGCCGTTACGCCAACCCAGTTGGTCAGCATGTAGCTCATTCCGACGGCGTACGTGCCACCTGCGTCAGCGACCAAGTCCCCGGAATCGATGACTGTGGCATACAGCGAGAGACCGATCATCCACCACGGCAGGGTCCGCCCGGCGAGGAACCAGTCCGCGCTCGTCCTGGTGTCTCGGCTCCTGAGAACGCCCGCAAGGATGATCGCCCCGTTGGCGAGGAGCACGATCATCCAGTCAAGAGCACTCATGCTAAGCTGATTGCCGCCCGTGGCCATCGGGGCAGCAGCCAGACGCATCGCAGTCCTTGCCTGCTGCGTCTCGGCTCCTTGCGCCGCTCAAGACGCGGACCTGTTCGAAAAGCGAATTCGCCCGATCCTAGCGAATCGCTGCTTTGCATGTCATGGGCCGGCTGCGGGCGAAGGCCAGGCAGGTTTGCGGCTGGATTCTCTCGCGGGCATGCTCGAGGGCGGCCGTTCGGGTCCGGCGATCGTGCCAGGAGCGGCGGATCGCAGCCTTCTGATTCACGCAGTGAACCATGACACTTCGCTGCAGATGCCGCCGAAGGAAAAGCTGCCAATCGAAGACGTGCTGGCGCTCACGCGCTGGGTGGCTGAAGGCGCCCGGTGGCCGAATGCAGAGCCGGTGCGACGGGGCCCATCGGCCACTGACACCGCCAAGGCCGAGCTCACCGACGAAGAGCGCTCCCACTGGGCGTTTCGGCCCTTGCGTCAGCCCGTCGTTCCCGAAGGGGCGGCGAACCCGATCGACGCGTTCATCCTCAGCAAGCTCGCCCAGCGCGGCATCGCACCCGCCGGTCAGGCGGGGAAGAGAACGTTGATCCGCCGGGCGTGGATTGACCTCCTCGGCCTTCCTCCGTCGCCCGAGGACGTTCAGGCTTTTCTCGATGACGGCGCGGAGATGGCTTTCGAGCGGGTCCTCGACCACCTCTTGGCATCGCCGCGTTATGGCGAGCGCTGGGGCCGGCACTGGCTCGACGTCGCTCGCTACGCCGATAGCAATGGCATGGACGACAACATCGTTCATGGCGACGCATGGAGGTACCGCGACTACGTGATTGAGGCGTTCAACCGGGATATGCCGTACGACCGGTTCGTGCGCGAGCAGATCGCAGGCGACCTGCTCGCGGAGCGCGGTGACACGAGTCGACGCGAAGGATTGATCGCCACGGGCTTCTTAATGCTGGGTCCGAAGATGGTCGGAGAGGACGATCCGGTCAAGCAGAGACTGGATTTCGCCGACGAGCAGCTGGCAACCGTTTCTCGCGCTTTCCTGGCTTTGAGCATTGACTGCGCTCGATGCCACGACCACAAGTTCGATCCCATTCGCAGCTCGGACTACTACGCCATGCTGGGGATGTTCACGAGCACCAAGACCGTGCTGACTTATCGCGTGACGTCGAAACTCAACGCAACCGCGCTCGACGGTCCGGAAGCGGATCGGAAGCTGTCAGAGATCGAGCGGCGATTCGACTTCCATGACGACTTCGTCACGAACTACAACCGGGCAAAGACGCCGGCTCAGGTTGTCGAGGAGCAGAAACGGGCGGTCCAAGACGCGTTGGAGGACTACTACGCCGTGCCCAAGGCCATGGCTGTTGCGGAAGGGGAAATCCAGGATCTGCCACTGATGATTCGCGGCAATCACTTGACTCCGGGAGCAGTCGTGCCGCGGCGCTTTCCGGCGGTTCTCGCCGGTGCCGGCCAGGCGCCGATCGGCCCCGATCGCAGCGGACGGATGGAACTGGCCGAGTGGCTCACCGACCCTGAGCATCCACTGGTTGCCCGAGTCATGGTGAACCGCATCTGGAAGGGGCATTTCGGCGAAGGCCTTGTCCGTACCCCCGACAACTTTGGCAAGCTCGGCGACCGGCCGGAGCACCCGGAATTGCTGGACTGGCTGGCTCGCCGCTTTGTCGAGTTGGGCTGGTCTGTGAAGTCCATGCACAGGCTGATCATGTTGTCCGACGCCTATCGGATGGCGTCGACGCCGAACCCGGCCGCGGCCGAGATCGATCCCGAGAACGGCCTCTTTTGGAGGGCGAGCCGGCGCCGCATGGAGGCAGAGGCGTTGCGCGATTCGCTGCTCTCGGTTTCCGGCCGGCTCGACACCAAGATGGGCGGAAAGACACTGCGCCATAGAAATTTCGCCAACCTCAACGCCATGGCGCGCTCGCGCGATCCGGATATGTACGCCTCACAGTTCCGTAGCGTGTATCTTCCAGTGCTGCGCAGCGCGTTGTACGAGGTCTTCTCTGTCTTCGACTTTGCGAGCCCATCGACATCCAATGGCAATCGCGAGGAGACCATGGTGGCCCCGCAGGCATTGTTCATGATGAACTCCACGCTCATGGATGAGTCTTCGACAGGGTTTACGGAGAGGATCCAGAACGAAGGCGGGCCGGAGGATGCCCACCGAATCCAACGGGCGCACTTGATCGCTCTCGGACGCCCGGCAGAGCCTGGCGAGTTGGCTTCTTGGAGTCGGTTCCTTGATCGCTACGAGTTGGCCGCGGGGGATCGGTCCGCGGCTTGGAAGGCACTATGCCGCGTCTTGCTTTCGTCGAATGAGTTTCTGTACGTACAATGAGGCTGGGATAGATGCAAGCGCCGACGCACCTGGGCAGGGTCTCGCGACGCGAAGCCTTGCGGCAAATGGGTGCCGGCTTTGGCAGTCTGGCCCTTACCGCGCTGCTTGCCGACGACGCCCTGGCAGCGGAATCCCTCGTAGTTCGCGAGCCCCACTTCGCCCCAATGGCGAAGCGCGTGATCATGCTCTTCATGTTCGGCGGACCGTCGCATATCGATACGTTTGATCCGAAGCCAATTCTCCGTCGCGACAACGGCAAGCCGCTGCCGTTTTCCAGGCCGCGCGTGGTTTCTTTTCCGCGTCGGGCAGGGGACTTGATCGCCTCCCCGTTCGAATTCAAGAAGCACGGCGAAAGCGGCGCCGAGGTCAGCGAGCTGTTTCCGAATGTCGCCGGGATCGTCGACGACCTCGCGATCGTGAGGTCGATGCACTGCACAAATCCCGGTCACGGCGGAGCGGTCCTCGAGTGGCACACCGGCAGCGACACTTTCATCCGCCCCGCCATGGGATCGTGGCTAACCTACGGCCTGGGCTCGGAGAACCAATCGGTACCCGGGTACATCACCATTTGCCAAGCGTTGGCGGAGGGGGGTGCGAACAACTTCGGGTCGGCTTTCCTACCGGCCGAGCACCAAGGCACGCCCCTCGGTTACGGGCATGTCAAGGCCCGTGATGCCGCCTTCCCCTTCATCGGCGATGGCCGGCGAGCGGAATTACAGCGCCTTGAGATCGACATGATCGCGGAGGTCTCCAGACGCCACCAAGACCGGGTCGGATTGGATAGCGCACTTGATAGCCGCATCGCCACGTTTGAGCTGGCCTATCGCATGCAGACCGAGGCGCCCAGACTGCAGGACATCAGCCAGGAGAGTGCGGCGACGAAAAGGCTCTATGGTTTGGACGACCCGGTGACTGACGATTTTGCCCGGCAGTGCCTGATGGCGCGGCGTTTGAGCGAGGGCGGCGTTCGCTTCGTCCAGTGCAACAGCAACGGCTGGGACCATCACTTTGATCTCAAGAACGGACTGACCAAGATGTGCGCCCAAGTGGACAAGCCGATCGCCGGGTTGATTCGGGATCTCAAGTCTCGCGGACTGCTGGACGACACGCTTGTCATTTGGGGCGGCGAGTTCGGTCGGACCCCGACCGCAGAGAACGCGGACGGGCGTGACCACAACCCCCACGGTTTTACGATGTGGCTCGCCGGCGGCGGAGTGAAGCCGGGGATCACGTACGGTAGAACCGACGAGTACGGCTACTACGGTATTGAGAACAAGGTCCATTTCCACGACCTGCATGCGACGATTCTGCATCTCATGGGCCTGGACCACGAGAAGCTGACGTATCGTCACGCGGGCCGGGATTACCGGCTTACGGATGTTCACGGGGAAGTGATTCACGGGATCGTTGCCTGACAGCGGAATGCTGCGGCCGCCCAGTCGCAATTGCAACTCTTGGTGGTGACCCGATCCTGGCCGCGACGCTCCTGGACTCGGGTTGTCGGCAGAGTCCGCCGTGCCAGAACGCAGGCCCTCCCGGGCCGGCGCCCGGCTCGGGCCTTCTGGTGGCATTCCCGGCGCTGCTGCGGCCCACCCAGGCCGGAGGATGGGAACTGCCGGGCGCAGGCGGGGTGAAGGCGGCCCCTAGCGGTTGGTCCTGACCTGCCAAGATAGAGGCCGCACACGGATTTCCGAGAGGATCCTAGGAGCATGCAGGAAACATTATCGAGACGTATGTTGGTCACGGGCGGCCTCGCAGCCGCTGCCATCCAGAGGGCGCGAGCTCAGACGGGGGCCCCGGACGACCCACCTCGGATCGGCCTGATCGGCATCGGAAACCGTAGCGGCGCCCACCTTCGTGCCTTTAGCGAACTTGAGAACGTCGAGGTTGTTGCACTCAGCGACATCCAGGCAGATCGCATGCGGGCGGCGCGCGAAGGCCCGGCGGCAAGCGCGGAGATGTACACGGACTACCGAGAGCTGATCGCCGACAAACGGGTACAGGCCGTGGCGATTGCCGCGCCGAACTACTTGCATGCCCCGATGGCCATCGCCGCGTTGCGGGCAGGGAAGGACGTTCTGGTGGAGAAACCCATCGGGCTCACCTACGAAGAGGCGCTCCAAGTTGCGGCGGCCGCGCGAGAGAGCGGCGGCGTGCTGGCCGTCGGCATGCAGCGGCACTTCAAGGTGGACTATCGGCGAATCATCGAGACAGTGCGAGCCGGGGACATCGGCACGCCGTACCTGTTTGCGATCAATGAGTACCGCGGAGATTGGAATCCGCGGACTTGGGGCTGGCGAGACCCCCGGACCGGAACGATCACGCCTTGGCGCCACCTCCGAGCGCTGGCGGGCTCGAGCCTGCTTGAATTCTCGGTGCATTCCTATGCGTTCCTGTACGAGATGATCGGCAAGCCGCTCACATTCTGCGCAGCGACGGGCGGGGCAGTGCACTGGCCCGACCGCGAGACCGAGGACAACATCTCCGTTGTGGCGGAGTACGGAAACATCCGTCTGCAGCACACCTACAGCGGATCCGCGCCCGGGGCTCGCTGGCACGTCACGATCGTGGGCGGAAAGGGATCCCTGCAGTACGACCAGCACACCGCCACCTTGCGTGCAACCGGTGCGGAACCCCGCGACCTGGACCTCGGATCGGAAGAGTCGGGCGACCTGAGCATGGAGGGCCAAATGTATCAAGACTTCTTCCGCGCTGTGCGCGAACGGTCGGTTCCTGCCCTGAATGCCGACTTCGCGATTGAGGCGACCAAGCTGGCCTACGCCGCGTGGATAAGCATCGATCAACGCCGGATCGTGACTGATGCGGATTTCGGATAGGCTGCTTTCGTGCCGGAGACGCTTCGAATTTGTTGCCGCCGAGCACAACAGGCGGTATTGTGGGTGTCGCGCCGACCTGACTCGGGTCGCGGTCAGTGTTAGCTGCCAATCGACCCGGGCGCGGCTGGGCGAGCAGTGGAAGGAGTCCCGATGTTCATAGTCACGCTCGGAACGAAGATTGCACCGAGGAAATTCCAGAGTCTTGGTGCGGCCGCCCTTGCCGTTGCAATCGTGGCGACGGCCGGATATGCGCAGGCACAATTGCCTCCCCACTTCCAGCCCATCACGGATGATCCGAGCCTGCCTCGTGTGCTCATCATCGGGGACTCGATCTCGATTGGATACACGCTACCCCTACGCGCGGCGCTCGAGGGTGTCGCCAATGTCCACCGCCCGCCTACGAACTGCGCGCACACTTGGCGGGGCCTCGAGAAGATCGACGAGTGGCTGGGAGACGGCCAGTGGGACCTCATCCATTTCAACTGGGGCTTGCACGACCTGAAGTACGTCGACGAAGGAGGCAAGCTGGCTCTGCCCCCTGAAGGCAAGCAGGTAAGCACGTTGGAGGAATACGAGAAGAATCTTGACAAGCTAGTACAGCGCCTTCGGAAGACAGGAGCGAAGCTGGTTTGGAGACCGACTACGCCGGTTCCGGAGGGCGCGGCTGGGCGAATTCCGGCGGACCTCCCCAAGTACAATCAGGCGGCGCGCAAAGTTATCAACCGCTACGGCATTGAGGTTGATGACATGAACGGTTTCATTGCGGCCGAGAAGATCCCTCACACGCGTCCCGGCAACGTCCATTTCTCCAAAGAAGCGTCAACTCAGTTGGCAGGAAACAGCGCCGCGGTCATTCGCCAGGCGCTGAGTGCAGACTGACCCGGGCAGAACGGCCCGGGACATTGATCCGTAGTCCTGAGCACCACACCCTCTCCGCTGCATTTCCACGAGCGCTCCCGCGAGGTCGGCACCGCGCCTGCTGCCGAGCGAAGCGACTTGAGAATCCGTCTACTCCGTGCCGGTTATGTACACTCCCGAGCCCACCAGCAATGGCATCCCCTGTGCTAGGACGCGCTTGAGGTAGGCGACCTTGGCTTCGCTGTTGCCGCTGGCCGGGTTTGGATAGCCGTAATACCAATGGGCCTCCCCAAAGGTGTCAGCCACGTCAAGCAGATCCCTTCCATCGAACAGCGTTTCCAACAGTAGCTCCCTGAAATTGGCTATCTCAGGTGACCTGCCCTCGTAGCCGCTGAATTCGCGTGTGCCCGTATCGGGATTCATCGCGAAGACATAGACTGTGCCGCTGGACCAGCGCGAATCGCTCTCCAAGACGGGTCCGGCGAAGAATCCCATCGACTCGACCACCATCGCGGCGCAGCGCACGAATTCACGCAGGTTCTCCTCTGTGGGATCGCCGTCCAACGCGGCCGCGCTCACTTCCGCGCTGTTGCACGTACCGGGCAGGTCGCGCCGATAGATCCCGGCTCCTACCGCCGCGGCTCCGCCCCTCCATTCAACTTTCTTGATATACGAACTCTTCGGTTCGTCCCGGCCGGTCGTGAAGTTTGTGAATGAGTAGTGGAGCCAGCCGGCATCAACGATCGACATGACACGGTTCAGTTCGAAGTAGAAGTCCGTTCCGAAGTTATCTACTAGCGAGCCCCAGGGATGGCCTTCTTGCGCGGGCCTGGGAGGGAAGACATGGACGATCGATTGAGCCCAGTTGTCCGTGATTTCGTCGACGAACACATAGTACGGGCCGTGCAGCCAGCGAGCGTCTTCATTGAATGCCCGGCGGGCCTCGGCGGGACCATGTTCCGTCACGTACTCTGCTGCGCACTCCACGAAGGCCTGGATGTCTCGCCGGGTGTGCACGGCGCGTGCCGTCACGTAGTTGTCGGAGCAACTCGTCGCTCGGCCCGGTTGGCCCGGCGACACGTAGTACCCGGCCCCGACAAGCAGAGGTACTCCCTGCGCGACGACGCGTTTGAGCATGCCGACCTTACCTTGGCGCGCCCCTGTTGCTGGATTGATGGCGCGGTAGTAGAGAAAGGCTTCTCCGAACTGCTCGCCAACGCTGATTATGTCTCGGCCACCGAATTGGTCTGTCGGCGCCCGCCGTCGCCCCCACTCGTGAAGTTGATTCCCGTTTAGCCGAATCCCGCTGCCCGAGAGGACCTGGTTGCCCATCATGTCCATCACGAACGGGTAAATCGAACCGTGCTTCCACCGGGATCCTCCCTCCAGTTCCGCCATCGCGAAGTAGCCTTCCGATTCCACCTTGAGCGCGGCGCAACGGACAAACTCTCGCAGTACCTCGTCGCTTGGGTCGGCATCCAGGACCGCGGCGTTGACGTCATCGCTGTCGCACGTCCCGGGCACGTCGCTCAAGTAGATTCCGGCCCCGATCGCGGCGCGGTCGCCGTTCCAGTCAATCTCAATCGCGTAAGACGCCTTCGGCTCGTCCCTTCCAGTGGCAGGGTTCCAGAACGAATAGTAGATCCAGCCCGATCCGGCGAGAGTCAAGACGCGATCAAACTCGCTCACAAGGTCGTTGCCGTAGTTATCGACGAGTGCCCCCCAGACAAGTCCCTCTCTGGATATGTCCGGAGGGTAGGCATACGCGATGGATTCTTCGCCGGAGCTAGCGATTCCATTCACGAACACGTAAAAGGGGCCCTTCCGCCAACGATCGTCTTCGTTGAACGCTCTACGCGCTTCGATTGTGCCGACCTCCTGGACGAATTCGTATGCGCACCGAACAAACGCCTTGACGTCACCTGTCGTGCGGATGGCGCTCGCGGTGATTGTGTGATCGGCACATCCAATCACGTCGTCCGCCGCGGCTTGGCCTAGTCCGATCCAGAGCAGGGCTGGGAGTGTGAGCAGTCGTAGACCCTTGAGCATGGGAACACCCTATCCAGCATTGTCAAGCCTGTCAATGGTTGTGCGCGATTCGATTCCGCAACGTTGAAATGGCCCATGCTGACTTATCACGGGAGTGGTGAAGCCGGTTCAAGAGTGCCTTGTGACAGGCCTGTCACAAGCGCTTGGCTGTCAGGTCCGGGATGTGCTGAGAAGTTGCGGGAAACGCGGGTGGCCAAAGTTTCGTGGGCTTGTCTTCGCGGAGCACGCTCATTGGCTGGATTAGCGAGGCCTGCAGTGCGGCTGGCAAGTTGGCTAGTAGCGAAATGAGGGCCAGGACCGTTCCGGCTCCAAGAAGAGTCCAAAGGTTCGCGGGACGGGATACCGAAGAGTACAGACTTGAGGAATCTGCTGGTGAACAAGGCGAGTGGCAATCCCGCGCCCACACCCGTCTGCGGTACCCAGACCATACGCGGCAGCGCCCATGAGAGCACTCTCATCCGATTCCCGCCGATAGAAATGCGCACGCCAATTGCGCGTTTCTCGTTGCATACCCTGCACGACGCCACCGAGAGTACGCCGATCCCGGCCAAGACCAGCGCGATCACGGCAATTGCTCCGGACACGGTCGTCAAGGCCCTTTCGCTCACGAGCGCCTGTTCGGCGCGCATGCGTAGCATCGTGGTCCGAACAGGGAGCTCGACCGCTAGGGCCCCGATCCGCTCTGTGACTGGTCCGATGATGCCGCTACCCGGCCCGTCGGCCTTGACGACTAGCGTCAGGTACCCTTCCGCCCAAACCCGACCGCGCTGCGCGCAAGGAACGTAGACAGCGGAGACATCGAACTGTCTGGCTCCCCCGAAACCACGGTCTTGGACCACACCGATTACCCGTCGATCCGGATTGCTGTTCTCGTTACCGAACCGGATCTGCTCACCGATTGGAGAGGCGTTGCCGAACAGGTTCCTGGCCAGCGGTTGGTTGACTATTGCGACCTCTTGAGCACCGACACGGTCGCCGGCGTCGAAGGGCCTGCCGACCAGTAGCGGGGTGTTGAGTACTGGGAACAGCTCGGGCGAAACACAGCCCGATGTGGCCGTCACCCCGTTGGCGGCGCTCGGCGAGGCCGCCTCGACGTCGAACGGAGACGGCCAACTCCCCATTGGGGTGTTGTCTGCGAGAGTCGCCACCTCTACCCCGGGAATCGCTCCGACTTCCGTCAGCAGTTGCCGGTAGTATCTGGTCAGGTCGCGGCCATTGTAACTATCCGCGATCGGCGCCAGCGAAAACGTCACCACGCCATCCAGGGCGAAATCTCGAGGTGCGTCGCGGAGATTGGACAGTGTTCTGGGAAGAAGGGCTGCCCCACTCAGTGAACAGAGTGAGAATGCAATCTGGGCCGCCAATAGAATCGCACCAAGGTGAGGCCGTCCAGATTGAAAGGGGTCGGCGCCGGCACGGATCACCGAATTGGGCCCGGTCGAAGTAGCGCGTAGCGCTGGTGCCAGTCCGGTGATGATCGGGGATAGCATTGCGGCCGAAGCCACAAACACGAACAGGCGCGGTCCACTCTAAGGTCGAGAGCGACTCGGCCGGGTCCACTGTCCCAAAACGCAGCCACTGCGCGGCTCGCCAATACAGCGAGCCCGAGACCAACGGAGGCCCCGGCGAAAGCCAGCAGCAGGCTCTTCAACGCCGATTGGCGCACGACTTGCGTCCCGCCAGCTCCAACTGCCATGCGGGCAGCGGTCTCGCGCCGCCTTGACGCCGCGTGAGCGAGCATCAGATTGGCGATGTTGACACAGACGATGATCAGCAGCAGACCGACGACAGTTGTGAGCACGAGGAGCGGGTCGGCAAAGGTGCGCTGATAGCGTGACGAACCTCGAGCCGCTGATTCGACACGGATGGTCTGCGACCTGAACCGTCTTGCGCTTTCCCCGGTGGCATCCAGCGGAATTGTGCCCTCAAGAATCGCCGGCCAAAGAACCTGGAGCTCGGATTGAGCCTCCTCGATCGAGATGCCGGGGCGAAGTCGGCCATGAATCTCCAGCCACAGGAGCCGACGCGCGCCAGTCGACACTCTGACGTCCGGAAATGTAGCTGTCCAGCCGGACGATCACTTCGCAGGGCACGCCCGGCTGCATGCATGCGAATCCCTTCGCTGCAACTCCGACTACGGTTTAGGGCTGCCACGAGATACGCATGGTTGTGCCTACTACCGCCGGATCGGCGGCGAATCGGCGTCTCCAGTAGTCATGCGACAAGACCGCAACTGGCTGGCCGCGATCACCCCAGCTCAGCCTTCGGCCCAGGGCGGCGTCAACGCCGAGCAGTTCGAAGGCATTGGCCGCAGCGACGAAACCGCCCACGCGCTCCCTTGAGCCCGCGATCTCGACTGTTAGCGCAGGGTAGGCCCAGGCGAAGAGGCCTGCCAAACTGCTCTGACGATCAATGAGCGCCTCCCACATCGCGTATGAGAACGGCACGTAGCGAGGTACACCGGGTCTTGTGTTGGTCAGGCGGACGACACTATCGGGTTCGTGGACGTCGAGTGGTCTCAGCAGCAGGGCGTCAACGAGGGTTAAGACCCCTGCGCTGGCCCCGGTCCCAACGCCGAGCATCGCTATCGCGATGGCGGTGACGTAGGGGCGACGGACCAGTGCTCGGGCGGCACAGCGCAGATCCAGAAGCCATCCGCGCATCTCAAGGGCAGTGTAATGGGCATCCTCCGACGGCGTCGGAAAGGGGCCGCTCGTCATGCGTCCGCAACCGCCTTGCCAGTGGAAGAATTCGGGCAGGGCTTAGTTCCGCCTGGATCAACGCCGAGGTTATTACATCGATGGATGGAGTACGCTGTGAACCAAGATTTCATTCGAGGGATCGCTGGCACCAATGAGGAGCGGTAACCCCCGAACTTCGGCTTAGCTCCTGCCTCCGGGACACGTTACGATGGCCACCGAAGGGCACGATGGCGTCACGATTCAGAAAATGGGGCCTTATCGCAGCGGCCGTTGCGGCGATTCTTGTTGCCGTGCTCGTAGGGGTCGTTCTTGTCGTTTTCTACTTCGGAGCATTGCCTTTAAGAGAAGGGACGATGCTCGGTGGCGCCCGTGTCGTGGCCGTGACCGAAGAATGGGGCCCCATAACGATCGGGTCGTACCTGATCGCTCTGGACGAGGGCGGCTTCGCCTTGGTGGACGCCGGGATGGACCCGGATGCGGGAGCGATCCGCTCGGCACTGAAAGATCGAGGCGCCGAGCCACGGGATGTGAGGTACATCTTCATAACCCATGCTCACGGCGACCACATCGGCGGAATACAGTCGTTTCCCGATGCCGAGGTCTATGCAGTCGAGGCCGACGCCAGAGCCATTCGAGAATCGAGTCTTCTTACCCCCCGGGGGCTTGCGGACGGCGACGTGGTATCCGCTGCTGGAACGGACGTGGAAGTCTTCGCCTTGCCGGGTCACACGCCGGGAAGCGCTGCCTACTTGGCTTGCGGCGTCCTGTTCCTCGGCGACAGCGCCGCTGCGGCCTACGACGGTTCGATTTCGGCGAACCGGCTTTTCTCCGAGGATTCCGGGTCGACCCGGGAATCGCTCGCTGCTTTGGCGCATCGCCTGAAGGGCCGAGCGAACGAGGTACAGCAAATCGCATTCGGGCATCAAGGCCCTGTCGACGGTCTTGGGCCTCTACTCGAATGGGCATCCGCTCGCGGGCCTCGGTAAGGGTCGCGAAACGAGCGGACGAGTCTGGCCGTTCGGAAACCTGAGAACGATCGCATCCCGAGGGCATCGGCAAGGGCCGGCTGCGGACGCCCGATGCAGCAGCGGCTATTTGCGGTCTTCGCTTGGCCGAGACGCCTCGTATTCTCGCCGAGTCTCGTCGTCCGGGGGGTACACGCCGTAGATCGAACGCCCGTCGAGCAGGAGCTTGCGTTGGAAGCTCTCTAGGTCTTCTTTCGAGAGCGCGGCCTGCACGACCTCTTCCGCCAGCGCGGCTGGAATGACCAGGATGCCGTGACGTTCTCCAACTAGCAGGTCGCCAGGCTGCACGGTTACATTTCCGATTCTAACGGGCACTTGGTAGTCGATGCTCATTAGGTTGGGCCGTACCGCAGCAGCTTGGCCGCGCCGCTGGTAGACCTGCAGTGGCATCCCAGCGATTTCGGGAACGTCGCGGAGCGCTCCGTCCACGATGAGCCCCGTCCCTCCACGAGCCAGGAAACGAATCGTTGTGATTTCCCCTGATACAGCGGAGCGGGTGTCTCCTCCGGCGTCGAATACGAGCACGTCTCCAGGTTGCGCTTCCTCTGCCGACACATAGTTCAGTTGCTTTTGCCTGGAATAGATCTGGTCCCGCAAATCGGGTCTCGTTGGCAAGTACCGAATGGTCCGGGCCCGACCGACGAGCCTCCGGTTGGGGTGCAACGCATCCAACTCGTGGATAAAGCAGTGTTCGTAGCCCTTGGCGACGAGGTCCGACCACATGGCCTCTAGCGGTGCCCGGACCAGCTTCTCGAACAGCACTCGGTCGGCAGCGCCAAGCCGTTCAAGCACGTACGGGCTCAGCTCTCGATTGGGAGCCTTGACTTCCAAAGCGGTCTGGCCGGTCAAGGCGGAGCACGCGACCAAGGCGGTAAGCAGTCGAGGATTCATGGCTTTCTCTGTCCGGCAAGCTCTATCCGGGACGCAGTGTATCGTACCGCGCCCCAGACCCGTCGCGACCGACCCACTCAAGGGGCACCGGTTCCTGAGCGGGAACCGCGGGCATCCGTCCGTCTTGGCACAACCCAATGTCTGCCAAAACGTCCGAGCGTCCTGTTCAGATGAACACTGGACGTCCTCCTACCTGCCAGAATCATTTTGTTAGCAATGTCTTTTGCAACACTATCTAATGAGTTGAATGAACCCCCTGGGTTGCCGCATCCGGCTGCGGTGGCTTGCGGGCCAATGCTTGTGATCCCGCGGCGCGGCTTGTTGCCGAGAACTGTCGCGATGGGATAGCATGAGCACGGGAGACCCATCGTAATGAGTTCCAAAACCACTATCCAAAGAAGAACCTTTGTCAAGGCCGCCGCAGCAGCTGCACCCGCGACTGCGTTTGCAGCCGGCAATAGCGTCTTGGGGGCCAATGATCGCATCCGGGCCGCCGTTCTCGGTGTCAACGGCCGGGGCCAGAGCCACATGTACGGCTTGGCGCCCATCAAGAATGTGGAGGTCGCGACGTTCGTCGATCCGGATCTGGAGATCGCTCGTAAGCGAGCCGGCGAGTTTGAGGAGAAGCACGGGCACCGTCCGAGCGTTGTCCAGGACATGCGGGAGGTTTTCGACGACGACTCTATCGACGTTGTCACCATCGCCACGCCCAACCACTGGCACACTCTTGCCTCTATCTGGGCCTGTCAGGCTGGCAAGGACGTGTACGTCGAAAAGCCCGCGACTCACACTTTCAACGAGGGATTGAGTCTGATCGCCGCTGCGAAGAAATACGGTCGGATCGTGCAGCATGGTGTACAACTGCGCAGTTCGGAAGCGATTCGCGAAGCCGTCCAGAAAATGCGCGACGGCGCGATCGGCGACGTTTACATGGGACGTGCGACGATCTTCAAGTGGCGTCCGCCACTGGAACCGGCTCCCGACGAAGCCCCGCCCGCCACCCTCGACTACGACCTTTGGGTCGGTCCGGGCAAGTGGCGGCCCTATTCCAAGAAGCATGTCCACTACAACTGGCACTGGACATGGGACTTCGGCAATGGCGAGATCGGGAACCAGGGCATCCACGAACTGGACATGCTGCAGTGGGGCCTCGACGTCACGTTACCCGATGAAATCGTCTCGTCAGGCGGTCGTTACCTCTGGGAGGACCATCGGGAGACGCCCGAGATGTTGACCACGCTGATGCAGTTCAAACCAGAGCGCAAAATGGCCGAGGTGGCCGTCCGCTTCTGGCACTCGAATCACGAGACGCGCTCCGCGAATGGCAACATTTTCTACGGTTCCGAGGGACATCTCGTGGTGTCGGGCTACACCAAGTGGGACCTGTACCGGGGGCGCAAGCCAGAGCTCGTTGAGAGTGGCGAAGCACCTACCAGGCACTATGAGAACTTCATCAAGGCTGTTCGCAGCCGTAAGACGGAAGACCAGAATGGCCCCGTCGAGTCGGCCCATCATTCCGCGGCGCTCGCGCACTTGGGGAACATCGCCTTCAAGCGGGGCAAGAAGCTTGACTTCAACCGCGAGACAAATCACTTTAGCGGTGACAGCGAGGCGAACCAGATGCTCTCGAAGACCTACCGCACGGGCTTCGAAGTCCCGCCGCCAGATAGTGTCTAACGGATCGGTTTCTCATCGCGGCCCGGCGCGCACCCTGCATGAGGGTAGGCCGGGCCGTCTTCTTGTGGCGCCCCCGTCCGCGGCCCACTTGCGAGTCTCCCTGATGTAGACGGTGAAGTTAGCTTCCGTGTGCCGGAGTTGCTCGCGCTACTTGCGTGCGCCCGCCGAGGCAATGTTGACTTCACGGGTGTGCGAACCAAGTCCGACCGGGGTTCCCCGCATGATTGCGGCCGAATCTCCTGGACACGGCGGCGTCGAAAATCGGCCACAGACCCCCTCTGGCGAAGCACCAGCGAACTTGGTCAGGCGAAACTTGAACCTGGTGTGCGTCGCGATCCGCCGTTTCCTGGCGAATGCATGGATTCGGTCCGTGCACCTGATCGCAGGGAATCGCCAGATAGAATTCAGTGGCACCCCATACAGCCGAAGTTGCGTCCGTGACAGGGGAGGCAACTGAGCTTGTCGAGTTCGACCTTGCCCGTCGAGTGGAGGTCTGCAAACTGCCTCGTGTGATCGGCCGGCATGAGGTTCGCGCCTTCGACATGGCATTCCGAGCAGGTGAACGGGTTGTCGATCTTGGAATGGCACACGATGCAGTCCCCCATTTGGGGCATGTGAGCCGCAGCCGTAACCGACTCGCTCTCGGTCAGGCCTCGGTGGCACGCAACGCAGGCGTTCTTGCTGTTCAGGAACTGTCTCGTGTCACCGGGCTTGCCGTGGTAGCTGCCATCGTCGATCGCCGCGGCAATGAGCGGAGCGATGTTCCCCTGCTTCAGGTGAAACTCGTGATCGAATCGGTAGCTCCGGGTCTCGTGCTGGCGTTGGGCGAGTGGCGCTGTGTCAATAGCCGGAGCGGTTTGACCATCGTGGCAGGCACTGCAAATCTGTCCGTTAGGCAGCAGGTTGTCCGCAGCTTGCTGGCTTCCCTCTGCGGCTGAGTGACAGGTCTGGCAGACCAGGCCTCGCTCGAGATGCGGTTTGTGCGGGAACGCCCAGTCCTGGGCTGTTGCGGGCACGCAGAGCAGGAGAAAAGCCGCGGCTCTCATGCAAGCGCCCCTCGTAGGTACCGCGCGGTGTAGGATGCTTCGCATTGCGCAATAACCTCCGGCGGTCCCGCCGACACGACGCGGCCACCCTTCTGGCCGCCCTCGGGGCCGAGGTCAATGACCCAGTCCGCACACTTGATCACATCTAGATTGTGCTCGATCACGATCGCCGTCGCGCCATTGTCGATGAGAGTGTCGAATACACACAAGAGCCTGCGGATGTCGTCGAAGTGAAGGCCTGTTGTGGGTTCGTCGAATAGGAACAGGGTATTCTCAGTTTCGGCGTCGGCGATATGCATCGCTAGTTTCAAGCGTTGTGCCTCGCCTCCGGAAAGCTGGTTGGCAGGCTGTCCCAAGCGAATGTAGTCCAAACCGACGGACTCCAGGACTGATAGACGCTTGGCGATCCGGGGGAAATCGGCAAAGAGCCGCAATGCCTCGCTGACAGTCATTTCGAGCACGTCCCAGATGGTCTTGCCACGAAACTCGACTTCGAGGACAGCGCTGCGGTAGCGCTTCCCGCCGCAGTCTTCGCAAGTCATGTTGACGTCCGCCAGGAATTGCATGTTGATCGTCTGCTGCCCGGATCCATTGCAGGTACGGCAGCAACCCATGTTCGTATTGAAGGAGAAATGCTTAGCTTCCAGATTCCGCTGGCGGGCCTGTTCGGTCATGCCAAAGAGCTGGCGGATGGAATCGAAGATCCTGATGTACGTAGCCGGCACCGATCGAGAAGTGTGGTCGGCCAATGCCTGGTCCACGAGGACGACCCGGTCGAAGTGCTCCTCGCCGGTGATCGCATCACATTCCAGATTCTTCAGCCGGCGCAATCGGCGCGAGCCTTGATAATGCTGGCCACCGGTCATGCCGCGATGGACGATATCATGCAGCAACGTTGACTTGCCCGAGCCGGAAACTCCGGAAATCACGGTCAGCAAACCAACCGGGATCTCGACATCAATGCTCTTGAGGTTGTGCTTTGCTGCGCCGAGGACACGGATGAAGCTGTCTCTGGCGGGTTGCCGTCTGCTGGCGGGGACGGGAATCTCTTGGCGGCCCGCGAGATAGCGCGCGGTCAAGGACCCGTTCGGGGAGTGAATTTGGTCCCGGTGCCCGCTGAAGACCACCTCGCCACCGTGTTCGCCGGCTGCCGGCCCGAGGTCGACCAGATGGTCGGCGGCAAGCATCATCTCCGCATCATGCTCGACCACAAAGATTGTATTGCCGATGTCGCGCAACTCCTTCAGCGTATGGATCAGCTTTGCCGTATCCCGAGAGTGCAGGCCGATCGACGGCTCGTCGAGCACGTAGCAGACGCCAACCAGGCGCGAGCCTAGGGAAGTGGCTAGCTGGATGCGTTGCGCCTCGCCGCCTGACAGGGTCGCAGAGAGCCGGTCCAGCGTGAGATATCCCAAACCGACATCGTTCAGGAATCGCAACCGGCTGCGGATCTCCGCCAGCGGATTGGCGGCGATTTCAGCCTCCGAGCGGTCCAGTGCCAACTCCTTGAAGAACTCGCTTGCCTCGGCGAGCGAGCATCGCAGGACATCTGCGATCGACTTTCCCCCGACGCGCACGGCGAGCGTTTCGCGGGAGAGCCTGCTCCCGCCGCAGTCCGGGCAGGGAATGCTCCTGCGCCATTGGGATAGCTTTGCCGAGACTTCGCTGTTCCGTGCCGCTTTGTCCTCCATTGTCTTGAGGTAGCCGCGGATTCCCTCGAAGTCCTCCCATCCCTCCTCGATCAACCGCCGCTGCTCCGGCTCGAGTTCAGCGTACGGAACATCCGTCGGGATGCCCTTGCGCCGGGCGGCTCGCAGCATCCTGAGCTTGACCGGCTTGTCCTTCCCCTGCCATGGCGTGATCGCACCAGTTCGGAGTGGTCGGTCGGGACGAGAAACGAACAAGTCCATCGCATAGCTCGACACTCGCCCGTGGCCGATGCACCTGCTGCACGCGCCGTACGGCGAGTTGAGATTGAACATCGATGGTTCGGGCAGGGGGTGTTCATGCCCACAATCGCTGCACGCGAAACGGTTGCTGAAGCGGTGGACGCTGCCCGGCTCCGTGGCGCTGGCGAAACATACTTCGCCGCTTTGCCGGTAGGCGATTTCGACGCTGTCGGCAATTCGCTCGCCGACATCCGGCGATATAGCGATGCGGTCAACCAGGATGTGGATTGGCTCATCGAAGTCTAGGTCCAGCAGGGATTCCGGCGTCGAGAATTCGAAGATCTTGCCCTCCTGGAAGAGCCGATTGAACCCATTCTTCCTGAGTTGGGCGAGCCGCGCCTTCATGGGTCCGTCGAAGTATCCGTACTCGTCGTCGAATTCCAGCGCCAGCCAGTCAAAATCGTCCTGCCGGACGGGAAACAGCACGTGCCAGCGGGAGCCCGGTTCAAACGCCGTGACCTTGCTCACGACGTGATCAGGGGCGTCTTTCGCGACCCGCTGGCCGCATTCGACGCAGAAAGTCCGCCCTGTACGCGCGAATAGCAGTCGCAAGAAATCATAGATTTCGGTCGATGTTGCGACCGTGGAGCGGGGGTTTCTCGTGGCGTTCTTCTGGCGAATTGCTACGGTCGGGGCAATCCCAACCACTTCGTCGACATCCGGCTTCTCCATGCGCTCCAGGAACTGCCTTGCATACGACGACAGCGATTCGACGTATCGTCGCCGTCCCTCCGCGTAGATCAGATCGAAGACCAGCGAGGACTTGCCGGAACCGGATACCCCGGTCACGACGATGAGCCGGTTGTGGGGCAGGCGCAGGTGGATGTTCTTGAGATTGTGGACCCGCGCACCGCGGATCTCAAGGTAATCCTCAGGCACAGAGAGGCAGTCCGGTAAAGGTCCGGCGGGCTCGGCTCCGGGCCAGCCGCGCCGGTTTCATTATAGGAGGTGCGGAATCGGCGCTGAGAGTGCCGCTGGAGGGTGTCCCACGCCTGCGAGCCCAGTCCTTCGTACGGAGCAGCATAGCGGTACACTGGAAGGGGCGCGGCCTCGCGGGGCGTGCCGTTCCTCGGGAGGGAGATTGACGATGAAACAGATGCTGATGCTTGTGTTACTAGCGGCGGTTCTTGCAACCGGCGTGTCAGCTCAGAGCCCGTTCAAGTCGCCGGAAGAGCAAGAAGCCTTCATGAACGTCCAGAACGCCGCCTCGGTCCAGGACCGAGCCAGCGCGGCGGTCAAGTTCATCGCAGACCACTCGGACAGCGACTATGTCGGCTTGGCGAGCTACATGGCAATGCTGTCATTCCAGCAGTTGAACGATTTCGAGAACATGGTGCTCTACGGTGACATGGTTCTGGAATCTTCGCCGGTTCCCAGCGTTCTGACCGGCACGCTGATCTCGCTTGCCGTTGCAATCCCGAACCGCACGCGCGAATTCGATCTCGACAAAGAGGAGAAGCTTGCGAAGGCAGAAGACTTTGCCAAGCGAGCGATGGCCTTGATCCCAACGCTGTCCAAAATGGATCCGAGTATGACGGACGACGCTTGGCTGCAAACCAAGATGGATTTCATGGCGCAGTGCCACGAGGCCATTGGAACGGTGCAGTTGAAGAGAGAGAACTACGAGCAAGCCGAGGCTTCCCTGCGCAGGGCCTTGGATATGACTCCCGTTCCCGTCGCGTTCACGATGTACAACTTGGGGATTGCCCTTTCCGAACAGAACAAGAAGGAAGAGGCTGGAACCTTGTTTGACCGTTGCTCCGAAGCGGGCGGCGTGCAGGCTGGCGACGGATCGGACCTGTGCGCAACACTGAAGGGCGAACTCTAGGCGCGGGGATTCCATTCAGGGCGCCGTGTTCGAGTCAAGTCGCCGTCCATGTCCAAGCGGGACGCATCGGAGGAACTGGCCGAGCGGCTGGGTCATCGTTTCAGCGATCCCGCGCTGTTAGACCGTGCGCTCACTCATGGATCGGCATCATGTGACGGAACGACCTCGAACGCGCGGCTGGAATTTCTCGGGGACGCAGTGCTGGCCACGGTAGTGTGCGAGGCGCTCTACAGGCAGTTTCCGCAGGCCTCTGAGGGCCAGCTCACCAGTCTAAAGTCAGACTTGGTCAGGAACGAACGCCTTACGGCGGCGGCGCGCGATGCGGGTCTCGGCTCCTACCTGCGGCTCGGAAAGGGGTTGGAAGCAAAGGGGGGGCGTGACACGGCACGGGTCCTTGCAGATGCCTTCGAGGCCGTGCTGGGCGCAGCCTATCTCGATGGAGGGATGCCAGCTGCCAGAGAGGTCGTCGAGAAATCCCTCTTCGGAGAGCGTGGGCTGTCAGATTCGAGGTTCGACCCGGCCACGAGCAATCCCAAGTCGACCTTGCAGGAGTGGCTTGCAGCCCGAAGCCTTCCGCGCCCCGAATATGTCATTATCTCCGCCGACGGACCGTCGGACCGGCGCACGTTTCGAGTCAGGGTGAGCTGCGGCTCGCATTCGGCGACGGCCGAAGCGCGTACCAAGCAGGGTGCGGAAAAGATCGGGGCTCGGCGGGTGCTGGAGCAATTGATCGCCTCGGAACAAGGCGCCAAGAACGTGGAGGCCGCGACTGCCTGATGGCTGTGGTGAACCGACTTCGGCGCACGATTGCAATCTCGTGTTGGCTCGCGGCCCTGGGGATGCTTCCTGCTTCGGCGGCGGTTGACCAGGAAGCCTCGCTGTCGGCGGCCCGCAAGTTCCAGCGCATCATGGCGGGCGAGGTCCCCAGCGGCGAATCGGTGAGCATCTCGCATGACGAGATGAACGCATTCCTGCGTCACCATGCCGGTCCGACCATCCCTGACGGAATTCGGGAGCAGAAACTGACATTTCGGAAGGGCGGTGCTCTCATCGAGGCCCAGGTGGATCTGGAAACGGCAAGTGCCTCGTCAGAGGATCTGCCGTTGCTCATGCGGCTGCTGCTGCGCGGGACGCGCACAATCGTCGTCGACGTCGATTTCGCGGGCCAAGACGGGCAAGGGGCGGCGCAGGTCGTGTCGATTGCGATCGACGAAGTTGAACTCTCTGGCACCGTTCTGGAGTGGTTCTTCGAATCGTTCGCGCCTCCCGACTTGAGGCCTTACCTGGTTGGCGGCAAGACCGAGTTGCCCGAGGGGGTGCGGGAGATCCGACTCGAACCCGGCCGAGCTGTGGTCGTTGCCGAATAGCGTGAAGAAGAGCTATCCAGGCGTGCGCGATTCCGGATCAAGAGTGGAGGCACCAGCCATTCTCGAATACATGCGCGAGAACCAGCCGGCCATCGTCAGCTTGCTTCGGAGACTGGTCACCATCGAGTCGCCGACACACGAGAAAGCGGCCGTCGACGAAGTCGCGGATGCAATCGCCGAGACAGTCAGCGGCATCGCCCAGGTCACTCGCTATTCTCAGCCAGATCACGGCGATCACCTAAGGATCGAGTTCGATATTCCGACACGCGGCGACGGCCAGGTGCTGGGGCTCGGACACATCGACACGGTATGGGAACTCGGCACGCTCGAGCGTATGCCCTGGCGCGAGGCCGACGGGCGTCTGTGGGGCCCGGGAGTCTTTGACATGAAAGCCGGAGTGGTGTTCATGATTTTCGCTGCGCGAGCCATTCGGGACCTGCGCCTGCAGTGCCGGCGCCGCTTCGTGTTGCAGTTGAACTCCGACGAGGAAATCGGTAGCCCCTCATCGACTAGGCACACCAAGACCGAAGCGCTCAAGAGCGCCGCAGTGCTGGTGGCCGAGCCAAGTGCCGGCCTTGAAGGCAACTTGAAGACGGCCCGCAAAGGCGGGGCGACCTACCGAGTGGAGGCGCAAGGGGTCGCATCGCACGCCGGGCTCGATTTCGCAGCCGGGTCGAGCGCGATCGTGGAATTGGCCGGTCAGATCCAACGGATCGCCGCTTGGACTGACCTCGACAACGGTTTAACCGTCAATCCTGGTCTTGTCCGAGGCGGCACGGCCTCCAATGTGGTTGCCGAGAGGGCTTGGACCGATGTGGATGTTCGCTTCCCCACGAAACGCCAGGCGGATGAGATTGCGGACCTATTCGGCGCGATCCGCGCCGATGATCCAGGCTGTTCGGTCCGAGTGTCGGGCGGGGCTCGCAAATTGCCGATGGAGCGCACTGACGGCGTGATTCGGCTGTTCCGGCTGGCCGAGAAGATATCCGCAGAAATGGGAGTGCCCCTCGGGGAGGCTTCAGTGGGAGGCGGATCGGACGGAAACACCACCGCAGCTCTTGGCATACCGACCCTTGACGGGCTCGGAGCCGTGGGAGAGGGCGCTCATGCGGTGCACGAGAGCATCCTGACGGAACGGATCGCCGACAGGGCGGCGCTAATCGCGGGCTTGGTCCATCGGCTTTAGGACGATCCCGGGACGCGACCTTCCGGACCGAGCGGTACGCTCTTGCTACGGCGGACCCCGGCTGCGCCGAGCTTGACCGCAACGGCAAGCAGCGCGCAGAGGAATCCGAGCAACGTGATCGGCGGCATCCGGCCCGGCCAACTCGCCAAGTCGATCCAACCCTTGTAGCCCATCGAGAATGTATGCCCACAGGCCAGGCCGAGCGCGACGTAACCCATGTGTTGTGACCGAAGCCAGCGTCCCATGCCGAGCGCGTCATACATGTGCGGCAGCGTAGCGATTGCCGGAACTAGCAAGCAGCCATATGCTAGGACGCCGCATAGGAATGTCATCTCTCCAGAGAGGTTGAACTTCCCTGAGGTCTCGTAGAACTTCTCGAAATACGCCGGGCTGAGCAGCACCATCGCCATCAGGACGTGCACGGTGATCATGGAGAAGCCCGCGAGTCCGAGGAACTTTGCCTTGCTGCGAACGCGTTCCGACCCGTGGGCGCCGCCGAAGAGCTTGCCCACCAGGTAAGCGAGCGCGACGAGAACGACACCAGCTAGTGCAGCCGATTTGTTGACGATGTAGAGCGGCAGGTGGGTCCATGCCACGCCGCCCAATACGTTGTAGCGGACGATCGCGTAGGCGAGACACGGCAACCAGATTCCAAGGACCCAAAGGACGCGCTCGCGCGGCGGCAGCCGAAAGCTGGCACCGGGGTTCGGATGAAACGCCAAGTGTTGGTAGCCGGCTCTAGATCGGGATTCCAATATACGAGCGCTCGATTCCTTGGAGTGAAACCCCGAACACAGCCTGCTCCGGCGGGGACTGATCCGCCGAGGCTGCACTGCATTCGTTCAGGCGAAACGCACCATAGTATCACTTCGTGCCAGTGGGGCTGTGGCCGGGTTTCCGTGTTGCGTCGCTGCATGCGCCATGCCGCCGTCCGGGCCAGCGGCGCGAGAATCGGCCCCTCTGATTGAGGCCGCGAAGTCTCGACGGTTGACGATGTTGCCTGCTTAGGCGGGGCAGGACATTGGCCAGCTTGCAGCAGGGACGAAACCCACTTGTCTATGCCGACCTTCTCATTGTCAGTGGCTTCAGGTGCTCGTAGCTCATGCGTACGGCTTCTGCGACGGGCATCACGTCTCCGAAAGCTTGGTGAACCGTTAGGTAACCCTCGTAGCCCACCTCATGCATCGCGTCGAAGACTGAGTCGACATCGACCCCGCCTTCCTCCCATACGCCAATGTGGTCCAACGGAACAGGGCCCTTCTTCCAGGTCTCGACCTTGGTCACTCCGTCGGGGTTCAAGCGGTGATTCTGGATGTAGAAGTTGAACAGGTACGGTTGCAGCCGACGGATCGACGCGATCCCGTAGTCCTCGGCTGCGATGAACCAGTTCGCAGGCTCGTAGATGATGCCGAAGTTCGGGCGGTTGATCGCTTCGAGTACTCGCACAGAGCCGTCGACGGTTTCAAACAGGCTGGCGCAATGCGATTGATGTGCCAAGCGAATGTTCCGCTCGGCGGCCTCGTCAGCGGACGCTTGCGCAAAGGGGATGTCTTCGTCCTTCTTCATGCAGACGCGGATGAGACTCGAGCCCAGAGTGTCCGCCAGATCGAGGTACGGGGTGATGTTGCGCAGTAGCATCGGCCCCTCCTCGTTGTTGCTGGGGACCGCGAAGTCTCCGGTTACCATCGAGACCTTCAGCCCTGCGGCGTCGATTTTTTCCTTCACTGCCGCGACTTCCTCGGCTGGGGTGTGCGTGCCAACTTGAGAGGCGCGCATGCAAAGCGCACTGTAGCCGAACTCGGATGCCATCGCGATCAGCTCGTCGATGGTCATGGTCGAATTGCGCTTGTCAAAGAATGACTCTGCGACACGTACTGAAAGCGAAAGCTGCATCGCCGCTTCTGGGGCGGGAGAATCGTCCATAGGTTCGTCTTGGTCCGGCGGCGAGCAGCCGAAAGCCGCGACCCCGGCGGTCGTGGTGAGAAAAGTTCGCCTAGAATACTGCATTGCCGGTGAAAACCTCCGTTGTTCGATGGTAGTGTCTCACAGCGTGGGTGTCTACAGCCCGGTTCGGCTTGCGGGAATCCCGCGAAGGCGGCTTGTCGAGGCTGTCGGTGCAAGACAGCGTTCCCAAGACCCGACTTCGTTGACGCCGAGTGGCCGATTGGCGCGCCGAACGGTCAGGCCTACGGACGGGAGCCTTCATGACGTGTTCCCAATTGGGATGGTCTGGCCGGGGAAAGGCTCGTGGGTCTCACCCGACCGAATGGCAGCAGCTTGCGTTTGCGGGCTGTCCAACTGTGAGCCGTGCCGTGCTCTGTGCAACAATAGCTCGGCGTAAGCTGGTTGAACAGTTCCGCGGTCCGTAACGCGCCCCGACATGCCGCGTGTGGATGCGGCTCCGTCTGAGTTCGGCCCGCAGGAGGACCGCAATGCCCAAGGTACTGATTACGATCGGGGACGCCGCCGAGGCGATGGACACGCTCTATCCGGTTTACCGGGTCCAGGAGGATGGCTACGAGGCTGTAGTGGCTGGTCCTGACGCACGGGTCTACCCGTTGGTGATGCACGAGATTCCGCCCGGCTGGGACATCACCAGAGAGCAACCGAGTTACCACCTCGAAGCGACCGTGGCCTTTCGCGACGTGAATTGCGACGACTATGACGGGCTGTTCCTGACGGGGGGGCGTGCACCCGAATACATCCGCTATGACCAGGACCTGATTCGAATCGTGCGGCACTTCTTCGAGCACGAGAAACCGGTGGCGGTGGTTTGCCATGGAGCCGAGATCGTTGCCACGGCCGGTGTCATCACGGGCAAGCGCATGGCAACGATTCCGAAGTGCCAGTTCGACATTGAAATCTGCGGGGCGACATTTGTCGACGAAGGATGCGTACGATCCGGGAATATGGTCAGCGGGCGCGGGTGGTTTGACCAGCATCTCTACATGGCCGAATTCATGCGGATGCTGAAAGCCTATTCCCGGGAGCCCGAGATTGCGTGGTCTGCCGAACTCCCCGTTGCAGGGGCACGGTGAGCCCCAGAATCGCGCCGACTGAAGCGTGTTCCATGGGCGACTCGGGACTCGTTAGCGCGAAGCGGACTGACTTCCGAGTAGGGTAGACTCGTTCCGCATGGTGCAAACCCGCCCCTACCACGGCTGGTACGTAGCAGCCTCCTGCTTCTTCGTCCTCGCGATGACCGTGGGGATGCCAATGTACTCGATGCCGTTTTTTTATGATCACTACATCGAGGAGTTCGGTTGGGATCGCGCCGAGACCACTTCGGGTTTCTTCATTTCAACCCTGCTGGTCCTTCCGCTGGGAGGTCTCCTGGTCCATCGCTTCAGCCCGCGCAAACTGATCATGTTCGGCGCGGTGACATTTGCTCTCGCGTTCTACTGCCTCAGCGTAATGCAGGGCTCCCTGACTTTCTATCGCTTCACGTGGTGCTTGGTCATGGTCGGGTTCGTGTATTCTGGCCCGGTTCCGAGCCAGGTTCTTCTCGCCAATTGGTTCAACCGGAATCGCGGTAAGGCGATGGGCCTCGCCTATCTGGGCCTTGGAATCGGAGGGGCGATGTCCCAGAAGTTCGTCGCGGGACCATTGATCGAGGCGTTCGGGTGGCGCACGGCCCTGCAGATCATGGGCGGCTTGATCCTGCTAGTTGTGCCCGTCGCTCTGTGGGCCCTGAGGGACCGCCCGGCTGACATGGGCCTGGTCGCCGAACCTGCGTCCGCTGTCTCGCGCGAAGCGACTAGCGAGTCGCTGACGTTTGGCCGGCTATTGGTGCGCTGGCCGTTCTGGCTGATCGGTGTCGGGTCGTTTCTCAGCATTGCAGCGATTGGCTCCGTCAACCAGCACATGAAGCTCCTGTTCCTGGATGCGGAGCTGTCGGCGTCGTTGGTTGCCGACACCACGTTCGTAATCCTGTTTTCAAGCTTGGCCGGGCGACTCATCACCGGCTGGCTCGCTGACCGGTTGCGCAAGAAACTGGTCATGGTGGTCGCCTACCTGCTTGTCGCGCTCCCGGTGCCGCTGCTCTACGTGATTGACTGGCCCTCCATGACGATTCTGTTCGGCATGGCGTTCGGTTTTGGTCTGGGAGCGAACTACATGCTGATCCCGCTGATGGCGGCTGAATTGTTTGGCACGGGCTCGCTGGCCAGGGTCATGGGGATTGTGTGGCCGCTAGGCCAAGTGGGCCAAGCCACGCTGCCTTTCTTCGTGGGTGCGATGTACGACGGGCTCGGAAACTACGACGTGGCTCTTGCGGTTGTGTTCGCGATCGGCATGGCGGGCGCTGCCTGCATTGCCCTGTTGCCCGCGAAGGGCTCAGCCGCAACGGCTTGAAGGAATGCGAGCCTAGCGCTGGGTTAAGGCTGGGGGTATCGCGGCGAGCCGCCTAGGTACGGCTGCGAATCGAACAAGTCTCCCCGGCCGTCCATGCGGGGGTCGGCAGCGTCGACCAAACCTTGGGTCATGCGCACGGCGAGGGCAGTACGGATTCTGGTGTAGCTGGAATCGTCAGCCACGTTCACAACCTGCCCGGGATCCTTCTTCAGGTCGTAGAGCTCCTCCGCCGGACGCTTCGCAAACGACAAATCGTAATACTCCCCTAGCTCCGGATCATCCCGGTGCTGCCAGAGGAACCACTTGGTAGGTCCGTTGTCGCAGTCTGCCAGCCAAGCGTTGGGGCTTGCGGCTCCCTCGTAGTCTGGCGTGCCCGCCGGCCAGCGGTCAGGGGCGTAGTTGCGGATATAGAGGAAGTCATCGGTTCGGATCCCGCGTGCCGGGTAGCCGCCAAGGTCCGGTGCATCTTGGGCCACGACATGTCGCTCGCGACCGATGAGTACGTGGTCTCGATGCTGCTCGACTCGTCCCGACCGGCCCGATACCAGCAGGTCCACGAGGGACAGCCCGGACACTTGCTCCGGGATTGCCAAGCCCGCCGCATCCAGAAAGGTCGGTGCCAGATCGTTCGTGGATACGAAGTCCGAGACCACTCGGCCACCCGGAACACGGTCTTTCCAGCGAATTGCCATCGGCACGCGGGCTCCGGAGTCGTACAGATTGCCCTTTGCGCGAGGAAAGGGCATGCCGTGGTCACCCGTCATCACGATCAGGGTGTTGTCGAGTTCTCCCAGCTTCTCGAGCAGCGCGACGAGCTCGCCGACATCGTGGTCGAATCGCTGGACCTCGAAGTAGTAATCGGCCACGTCGCTACGAACCTCGTCGGAGTCCGGGAAGTGTTCGAAGAGATGGACGTCTTCGAGCTTGATTCCGCTGGCGACTCCGCTGCCTGCCCTGTAGGGGCGGTGCGGGTCGCTGGCACCGAACCAGAGGCAGAATGGCATGTCATCCGGACGAGCCTCGAAAAACCCCTCCACCGAGCTGTAGCGCTTGCCGGCTGGACTGACGGTGCTGCCCGGAAAAATGCCCGGGCCCCAGCCCTTGCGGTAGCTGCCGACAAAATACCCATCCGCAGCGAGCAGCTTCGGGTACTCCGCAAACGTGGAAGGCCAGACACTCCACAGGTTTGCCGCCGGGCCCAGCCTCCAAAAATGCTGCCCCGTGATGATGGCCCCCCGGCTTGGCGTGCACGACGGCGACGAGATATACGCGTTTTCGATCAGGACGCCTTCCTTTGCCAGACGATCGAAGGTCGGCGTTGCGACGTTTTCGCCATACGCTCCGGCGTGCGGCCAGCCCCAATCGTCCGCGATTGCCAGGACGATGTTCGGCCTGGCGGCCGAACTGATGGGGCCCCAGAGGCAAACCAAGGCCAGAGCCGAGAATGCCGCAAATCTTGTCGACATGGAAGAAGAAGATACCACGTCTTGTTCCGGGCTTGCCGTGCTCGTTTCCAGGCCTTCGTGGATGGAGTTCGGGAAGGGTTGGACCGGGTTGCCGTCCGTGCGGTCGATCAGGGAATTAGCAAGAGCTTGCCCATTGTTTTGCGCCCCGCAAGCCTCGATTGGGCTTCGGCCGCATCGCTCAGGGGAAACTCGCCACCCACGGTGACATTGAGATCGCCCGATTCGATCCAATTGAGAATGTCTGACGTCCGCCAGCTGAACTCTTCGTCGGTTGCGATGTAGGCCATCATCGAAGGCCGCGTGACGAACAAAGAACCCCGTTTCGTCAGCTCCAGGGGTGCGAATGGCGGGACAGCCCCGCTGGCATTGCCGAACGTCACCATCATGCCCCGGGGCTTGAGGCTGTCCAGGCTCCCGGTCCAGGTTGACTTGCCGACCGAGTCGTATACCACGTCGACTCCCTCACCGTCGGTCAAGCGGCGGCACTCGCTGGAGAAATCCTGTTGGGTATACAGGATGACCTCGTCGGCGCCGGCCTCTCTCGCCTTGGCGGCTTTCTCCTCCGTCGAGCATGTTCCGATGACACGGGCCCCGAATTTCTTCGCGATCTGAACAATCAGCAGGCCGGTGCCGCCAGCGCAGGCATGGACCAGAGCTGTATGGGACTCGCCGAGTTCGAAGGTCGACCGCGTCAGGTAGTGTGCCGTGCCGCCCTGCAGCATCGACGCGGCAGCCACCTTGGTTGTAACGCCGTTCGGCAGTTTCACCAAGCGCTTCGCGCCGGCGATGGCGTACTCGGCGTACGAGCAGTGCGGCTGCAACAGGGCTACGCGGTCTCCGGGGCGGACGTCGCGGACGCCTTGGCCGACGGCAGCGACGGTTCCCGCGCCTTCCTGTCCGTTTGTGAATGGAGGTTTAGCCGGATACAGGCCCGTGCGGAAGTAAATATCGATGAAATTGACGCCGGAGGCATCGATCTTGACGAGCGCTTCGCCCGGCCCTGGTTCGGGGACGGGCACGTCTTCGTAACTGAGCACCTCGGGTCCGCCGTGCTCGTGGATGCGAATAGCCTTCATCACGGGTACTATAGCAACGGGATGCGCATCCGCAGCGTCGACGCCGTCCATCTGCGGACGACCCTGGAACGGCCTTTTTCCTTCTCGCAGTTCTCGTACACAGACCGCGAGACGATGCTGGTGAAGGTAGCGACTGAGGACGGTCGCACCGGTTGGGGCGAGGCGTACGGCCCGGCCGCAATCACCGCCGCGACCGTCCGGGAGTTTCTCGGTCCAATGATCGTTGGTCGTGATCCCCGGGCGGTCGAGTCGCTGTGGGCGTCGATGTACGCCCGCTCGATCGACTACGGCCAGAAAGGCGTCTTGATTGCGGCCATGTCGGCTCTCGACATCGCCTGTTGGGATCTCAAGGCGCAGGATGCGGGGGTGCCCCTGTATAGGCTGCTCGGCAGCGAGCCCGTGGAGTCCATCGAGTGCTACTGGACGGGCTTCTACTTCGGGGGCGAGGAACCCCTGGAATCACGGTGGGAGCGCGAGGCCGAAGAGTGTCTTGAACAAGGGTTTCATGCCGTGAAGATGAAGGTCGGGCTGGGTGTTGAGCGGGACGCGGAGCTAGTCGGCATGTTGCGCGGCTTCGTCGGTTCCGGATGCAAGCTCGCGATCGACGCAAACCATGCCTACTCCCCCATCGAGGCGATCGACCTTGCCCGCCGTGTAGAGCCACATAACATCCACTGGTTCGAGGAGCCTGTGTCGCCTCTGGATGCGCAGGCTTACCTGGATGTCAAGGCTGCCACGAACATTCCGCTGGCCGGAGGAGAGTGCGAGTACACGAGGTTCGGATTCCAGAAGTGGTTCGATGCCCGTGCGCTGGACTACGCGCAACCCGATGTGTGCGCCTGCGGCGGGATCACCGAGTCGATGAAGATCGCCACCCTGGCTTCGCTTGCCGGCATTCACGTCACGCCCCATGTGTGGGGATCCGCAATCGGCCAAGCCGCCGCGCTGCACTTCTACGCGGCGCGGCCGCGGCAGCCGTTCACGCTGACCCCGGAGGCAAAGCTCATAGAGTGCGACCGGACCGAGAATCCGTTTCGGACCGAGATCGTCGAAACCCCCATCCGATTGGACGGAGGCTGCTGGCATTTGCCGGAGGCAGCGGGCCTCGGCATCGGCGTGGTCCCGGAGCGGTTCGAACCCTATCTCGTCGGCAGGGTCTCCTGACAGGGATTCAGTGGCTATAGGGAACGTCCGACCGCAGCCTTCCAACCGGCGTAGAGCTCTTCCCTGCGCAACTCGGACATTCCGGGCTCGAACGTACGATCAACGCTCCAGAATTGCTCCAATTCGTCGGTTCCGCTCCAGAATCCGGTTGCCAGGCCTGCGAGGAAGGCCGCGCCCAAAGCGGTTGTCTCCAGATAGGACGGACGGACCACGGGGACGCCCAGGATGTCTGCCTGGAACTGCATCAGGAAATCGTTGGCCGTTGCGCCGCCGTCCACGCGTAGTTCTCCAAGACCGGATCCGCTGTCGGATTCCATCGCTTCCACCAGATCTCGCGTTTGGTACGCGATCGACTCCAGGGCCGCCCGGACGATATGATTTCTGCTGGCGCCCCTGGTCAGGCCGGTCATGACGCCGCGAGCCCCCGCATTCCAGTAAGGAGCACCCAAGCCGGTGAAAGCAGGCACCAGGTACACACCCTGCGTGTCACAGACCGACAGGGCGGCTTGTTCCGATTCGGCCGCGCTTGCGATCAGCCCAAGCTCGTCTCGCAGCCATTGCACGACGGCGCCAGCAACGAAGACGGCACCCTCCAGTGCGAATTGGTTGGAACCCGGTCCGGAGGCGGCGGTGGTTGAGAGGAGACGGTGCTCGGAGCGGGACGCGTTGTTTCCGGTGTGCATGAGCGCGAAGCACCCCGTCCCGTAGGTGTTCTTTACCAGGCCGGGCCGAAAACAGGCTTGTCCGAACAGCGCGGCTTGCTGGTCCCCCGCAATTCCAGCAATTGGGATTTCGGCACCAAACAGGTTTCCATCCGTCGTGGCCATCACCCCGCACGAGGGCACGATGGCCGGAAGCATGGAGGAAGGGACTCCCAGCATGTCCAGCATCGCCGAGTCCCAGGACCCAGTGCGCAGGTTCATGAGCAAGGTGCGGGAGGCGTTTGTCCGGTCGATGACATGCGCCTTGCCACCGCTCAGGCGGTATACCAGCCAGCTGTCAACCGTTCCGAACGCCAGTTCGCCGGCTTCCGCTCGCACCCTGGCGTCGGGGACGTTGTCCAGAATCCAGCCGATCTTGGTGCCCGAGAAGTAGGGGTCCAGGACGAGGCCAGTGCATTCGGTCACTTTGTCCGCGTTGCCGTCGGCCGCCAGTTCGTCGCAAATTTCAGTCGTGCGCCCTGCCCATGCCCCACAAGTCACGATCCGGGCTACTCTTGGGAGGCGTTTAGAGGCGGCTCGAAGTAGTCTTTGAGCTCATACGCCTCGCTCATGATGGTCAAGCGAGTCCAGCCTTCCCAGATCTTTTGATGGCCCGGGGGCGGGGCGTTCGGGCGGTACAGGTAACCCCCCAGGATCGCCATCGCCCGCACCGCCAGCCCCAAGTTGTCCGGCGCGCCCAACTGGCGCTTGGCGGCGAAGT
>MKWU01001778.1_pt1 | contig 35521 bp, 30 predicted proteins | sample 809101 | NCBI WGS metagenome assembly MKWU01 (sample SAMN05860141, study PRJNA318959) | sponge metagenome | host: Aplysina aerophoba | place: Slovenia: Piran, Adriatic Sea, Gulf of Piran | collected 2013-05-07
ACCCACCCCGTGACCGCGGAGCCCGCAACCCGCCGCACGCCTTTTCGAGCCTCGGCCCTCGGACCACCTGCCGCACGCGCGTCCGGGTCGCGCGGCACCTCCCCATCGACCATCGGGCCGGACAGCTCGCGGGCGGCGGCACCGGACAGACGATTTCTCCCGACTCGGAACCGGAAAGGGGTTGACAAGGACGCGATGAGCGTATCATATGTGAATTCGTTTTCATATATAAATGACAGGGAGCCGACCCACGGAGGCTGGGACCGAGTGGCCGCAATTACTCTCACCGATCTCTCGAAGTCGTTCGGCCCGGTCGAAGTGCTGAAGGACATCAACCTGACGATCACCGACGAGGAGTTCTGCGTTCTCGTCGGTCCGTCGGGCTGCGGCAAGTCGACCCTGCTGAGACTGATTGCCGGATTGGAGGAGGTCGACGTCGGCACGATAGAGATCGGCGGTGACGTCGTGAACGACCTGCGACCGGGTGATCGCCACGTCGCGATGGTGTTCCAGAGCTATGCGCTCTATCCGCACAAGACGGTACGGGAGAATCTGAGCTTCAGCTTGAAGATGCACCGCTACAAGCGCGACCAGATTGACCAGCGTGTCCGCGCCGTCGCCGAGACGCTCGGACTCGACACGCTCATGGACCGGCATCCCGGCCAGCTTTCCGGTGGACAACGACAGCGGGTTGCCATGGGCCGCGCAATGGTCCGTGATCCGGGGGTGTTCCTGTTCGACGAGCCGCTGTCCAATCTGGACGCGAAGCTGCGCGTGCAGATGCGCACCGAGATTCGACACCTGCATCAACGAATCAACGCCACGTCCGTTTACGTGACGCATGACCAGATCGAAGCAATGACCATGGCCGACCGAATCGTGGTCATGAACAACGGGGTCATCGAGCAAGTCGGGCCGCCGCTGGAGCTGTTTGACGACCCGACCAACGTGTTCGTGGCCACGTTCCTGGGCGCTCCTTCCATCAACCTGCTGGATGGACGTGTTGTCGGGCGAGAGGGGGATCTTTCCGTTCGCCTGTTTGACGGCAGCATGATATCCGTTCCCGATCTTCCCCCTTCCCTCGTGGACACGCCGGTTCTGCTGGGCGTGCGGCCGCATCAACTCGAAATCGACGAGGAGAACGGTCCGATCCGGGCGACCGTGAAGGTCGTGGAGCCCACTGGGGTCGAGACGTTCATCTTCTCCGAATTCGAAGGCCGGGAGGTTGCTTGCCAGATGCCGCGTCGGGTGGCGCCCAGACAAAACGACGCGATCCGTCTCTCGCCGAGCCGGGGCGCGATACTGCTGTTCGACAAGGATTCGGGAACTCGAGTGAACTGATGGCGGTCCTCGAAGCTCTTCAGTCCCCCCGAGGCCCGACGTGCTCTACCGGGTAAGGAAGTACCCGGTGTTCTTCGCGGGCCTGGTCCTGCCCGCGGCGCTCATTGTCGGATTCCTGATCCTGTACCCGGTCGTCAATGGCATCGTGCTCAGCTTCACCGATGCCTCCCCCCTGCGTCCGGAGCTGCCGCAATTTGTCGGTCTCGAAAACTACGAGTATCTGCTCGAAGACGACGTCTACTACGCGTCCGTCGTCAACACCAGCTACATCGTCTTCGTCTCTTCCGCTCTCGCGGTGATCATGGGGTTCTTTTGCGCCCTGCTGCTCCACTTCGGCGTCAAGCGGTTCGCCCCGCTCTTTCGTTCACTGGTGTTCCAGGTCTGGGTATTCCCCTGGATCTGCATCACCATCCTGTGGGGTTGGCTGTTCAACACGGACTACGGACTGATCAACTACATGCTGACGGCTTCGGGCATCACCGAGACCAACCTGGACATCCTGTTCCACGAGACGGGCGCGCAGTGGGTCATGATCGCGGGATTCACCTGGCGTTCCATTCCGTTCCTGATGGTCATCGCCCTGGCGGGCCTGCAGTCCATCTCCACCGAGATTCTCGAGGCTTCCGAGCTCGATGGCGCACGCTTCGTCAATCGCATCGGCCACATCATCCTTCCCTTGATTCGCAACGTGCTTATGGTCGCGCTTCTCCTCGACTCCGTGCGCTTCTTCCAGGAAATGACCCTGCCGTTGCTGCTGACCCAGGGGGGGCCGATCAATGCCACCATGGTGCTGAGCCTGTTCACCTATCAACTGGCCTTCGAGAACTGGGACTTTGCATTGGCTTCCGCGGCCGGAACGCTCTGGCTGGCGTTTCTCATCATCGTGGCCTGGCTCATCCTGCGATTCGGCATGAAGAAAGAGCACGTGAAGTGAGCAACCCGACCCGCCCGCTGGTCACGTATCGAAACATCAACGCGATGGCCGCCTACACGATCGCGATCAGCGCCTTCGCGTTCCTGCTGCTCCCGATCTACTGGCTGGTCGTGACCTCCTTCAAGCCGCTCGAAAGCCTGTTTGTCGTCCCGCCGGAACTTTGGCCGCACGAGTTCACGTTCACCAACTACGTGAATCAGTTCGATACCCGGCTGATCCGCATGTTTCAAAACAGCCTGATCGTCAGCGGGGCGGCGGCGGTGCTGTCGACGTTTGCCGGGTCCTTGTGTGCCTATGCGATTTCGCGTTTCTACTTCCCGTACAAGAACGCGCTGCTTCTGTTCTTTCTCGCATCCATGGCGTTCCCACTCCCGTTGCTGATGATCACGATGTACTCGACATTCTATCAACTGGGGCTTCTGGACACCTACTGGGCGCTGATTCTCGGAAACACGACCCTCGGCCTGCCCTTGTCGGTGTGGTTGATGACCAAGTTCATCGACCAGATTGCGGTCGACATGGAGGAAGCGGCGTTGCTCGACGGCGCTCCTCCGTTCTCGGTGTTGATCCACATCGTGCTGCCGATGGTTCGTCCGGGCCTCGCCGCGTCGGCCATATTCGTCTTCGTGACCTCGTGGAACGAGCTTCTCATGGGCCTCACGTTCGTCAGCTCTCCGGAGGTGCGGACGTTGCCGGCCGGAATTACCCTCGCCTTTCTCGGCGAGTTCGAGGGGGATTGGTCGGAGATGATGGCGCTCGCCGTCATGGTGACGCTTCCGGTCTTTCTCCTGTTCATGGTCATGCAGAAGTCGTTCCTGAAGGGCATGACCGCGGGCGCACTGAAGTAGTGACCGCATCGTGATCGGAACAGCGACACGTCACGGTCATCTGGAACCATCACAACCAGGAGACGGAAATGCCAAGATTCGCAAGGTACATGCTGGCATCGGCAGTCTTGTTGACGGCCATGTCCGCACACGCGGCGGAAACCATAACCTACTCGGGGTGGCTGGGGACCTACGACAAGAACGCGGACCTCATCTACCAGATCCAGAGGAAATTCAAGGAGAAGACGGGCGCCGACCTCAAGATAGTCGACACCGCGTTCGACAAGGCGCTGAACCAGGCCACGGTCACGACGATGGCCGGCAACCCGGCGGACGCAATTCATCTCATTGCGGGGTGGGTTCCGGCGGTACAGGGCATCGGGGGGCTGGAGCCGTTGAACGAGTACTTCAGCGAGGAGAAGCTCGAGACGATTCCCCAGGCGCTGCGTGACTCCGTCTCCGTCGACGGCAAGCTCTACGCCCTGCCGTGGGTGCCCGGGCCGATCCATCCGCACTACAACCGCAATCTGATGAAGGAGGCCGGGCTCGATCCCGACGTGTACCCGCAGACCTGGCCGGAGTTGATGGCCCTGATCAAGGCGATCTGCGCGTTGCCGGACAAGGACGGCGCCAAGATCTATGGCGCCGCCCTGAGAACCTCGCAGAACCCGAATTCCGCCCAGTGGTCGATTCCGATCATGTACGGTCACGGCGGCGACATTCAGCAAGATGGCGAGGTCATGCTCAACACGCCGGAGAACGAAGCCGCCTTTGCATGGCTTCAGGAGGTGACCGGCTCCGGCTGCACCGCCGTCGGGCACGGGCACGCGGAATCCCGGAACGTCTTTGCCGCCGGCCGGGCCGGCGTGATTTTCGAAGGACCCTGGGGTCGGGGCCTGGTGGAGAACATGTCCGGCGGCAAGATGACCGTGACAGCGGATGGCGATGTCTGGGTGGCGCCCATGCCGATGGCGCCGGACGGAACCAGGAGGACGATTGGGAATCCGCATGAGATAACCATGTCTTCCAAGTCGAAGAACAAGACGTTGACGGCGGCATTTCTCGACATGCTGATCTTCGATGAAGACAATACCTCCATGTACTTCGACATCAACGGCCAGATTCCGACCTCGAGCATGCCGTTGTTGATGAAGGGAGCCGTTGGGGAAGACGCCTACAGTCAGATCTTCATCGGATCCCTCGCCTACACCCATGACAATCCGTGGAAGAGCCCCAAGTTCTATGCCGTGATGAGCAAGCTGGCGCCGGAAATGCAGAAGATCGTCAAGGGCGGCGATATCCCGGCCGCGTTGGCCGCGGCCGACAAGTCCATCCAGCGCCTGTTGTCGCGCTAGGCCGGCGGATGCGGGGAGCGGGCCGGTGAGCAGGAAAACGAATGTCCTCTTTATCGTCGCCGACGACATGGGATATGGCGACCTGGGAGCGTTCAGCGAAGGGCGGGTTCGAACCCCCCACCTGGACAGACTCGTTGCCGAAGGCGTTTGCATGCGGCAACACTATTCGGGGTCGCCAATCTGCTCACCGGCCCGCGCCGCACTCCTGACCGGACGGTATCCGCACCGCACCGGCGCGGTCGGGCAGTTCGAAGTCTACGGCCTGGATCGCATCGCGCTGCGCGAGACGACGATGGCTGACATGTTCAAGGCGGCCGGCTACACCACCGGCCTCGTCGGAAAGTGGCACAACGGCGCGCTCGATGCGCGGTTCGAGCCGAATGCACGCGGATTCGACGAATTTGCCGGATTCTGTGGCGGGTGGTCCGACTACTACGACTGGCACCTGCAAACCAACGCCACGGTCAACAAGGGTGACGGCCGCTACCTGACGGACGTCCTGACGGGTCACGCTTGCGACTTCCTGGACCGGCATCGCGCCGATCCATTTTTCCTGATGCTCGCATACAGCGCGCCGCACTCTCCGTTTCAGGCCCCCGGGCCCCTGGTAGAGCGCTACCTCGAGCAGGGGCACGATCGGATCGTCGCGACGACGTATGCCATGGTCGAGGCAATGGATTCCGGCATTGGCCAGGTCCTGGAGACACTGGATCGCCATGGCCTCACCGACGACACCCTGGTCCTGTTCACCAGCGACAACGGACCGGCGTTCTTCAATCCGCCCTTCATGCTCGCTCCGGGCGAGAGCACGTTCAACGAACGGTTCAACGCCGGACTCAGGGGTTCCAAGGGCTGGGTCTACGAAGGCGGAATAAGGGTGCCGATGATCCTGCGTCATCCCGCCCGCCTGCCTGCGAACGCGGTCAACTGCAGCCTTGCCCACTTCACCGACTGGATGCCGACCCTGGCCTCGATGTGCGGAGTCGTCCCGGTCGGCGCCAATGCTCTGGACGGCCACGATCTCGGCGATCAGCTCCGGGGCGAGGAGCCCGGGCGCCCGCCGAGACGCTTCTGGCAATGGAACTTCTACTATCCCAGCGTGTCGACCAATGCCGCCGTTCGCGATGGCGACTGGAAGCTGGTTCGACCGATGATTGCGGGGACGCGGTACTACCAGAATCCCGATCTCTTCGTGTCCGACGAGGACGCGGCTCGAACCGCGGCGTTCATCGAAGCGGACATCAAGCACAAGGAAGACCCGGCGTCCGTCACCGAGCTGTTGCCGGTACCGAACATCAAGTATCCATCTGCCGAAAAGCCGCAGCTCTTCAACCTGGCAAACGATCCGGAAGAACAATACGACGTGGCCGATCGGCACCCGGAACTGACCCGGAAGTTGCTGACCGAGCTCGAAACGTGGTTCGAAGGGGTGGAAGCGGAGCGCAAGACCATCGACGATCCGCTGCACCGCCCGCCCGAGACGATCAGGACCGGCTGATGCAGCGGCAGGCGGCGGTCCGCAGCTGCACGTCGGCCTCGCCCGGGATGGACACGGTCAGGATCCCCGGCGGACGGGCCCTCGTGGGGACGAACCGCCCGGTATTTCCGGGCGACGGGGAGAGTCCGTTGCGGGAACGGACGGTCGCACCGCTGCGCATGACGGCCACCGCGATCACCAATCGGCAGTTCGCGACTTTCGTTGCCGAAACCGGCTACCGGACCGAGGCCGAGCGGTTCGGCTGGTCCTTCGTGTTCTCGGGCGCCCTCGTCCACACGGAACCCGTCGAGGGGCGGGTTGCGGAGCTTCCCTGGTGGTGCAGGGTCGAAGGGGCCGACTGGCTGCATCCGAAGGGCCGCAGTGTCAGTGTCGCCGGCCTGGAAGCCCTGCCGGTGGTGCACGTCAGCTTCAACGATGCCGCCGCATTCGCGATGTGGTGCGGAGGACGCCTCCCGACCGAAGTGGAGTGGGAGCACGCGGCTCGCGGGGGAAAGCCGGACGTCCGGTATCCCTGGGGAGACGACGAGCCCGACGCCACCGACCCGAGGTGCCGTTTCGGTCAGACCGGCTCGCCGGAAGCGAATCCGAAGGAGGTCGGACCGGTGGCGGCGGACGCATTCGCCGCGAACGGCTACGGTCTGTACAACATGGTCGGCAACGTCTGGGAATGGACATCCTCCAGCGCCGACAACGAGTCCGAAGCCATCGGCAGCCTCGTGCCCCGCAAGACGCTCAAAGGGGGCTCCTACCTCTGTCATCCGGACTCGTGCTTCCGCTACCGGATTGCGGCCCGAATCTCCAACTCCATCGACACGTCGACGGGGCATACGGGTTTCCGGGTCGCATTCTCCTGACGACACGGTCGGGAGACCTCGTCGATGGCCGGGGACGACCTACCCGGCGTTCACGAGAGATGCCGCGACCTCACCGACAAGGATACTGGGCGCATGGGTATTCGATGACGGCATGGTCGGAAAGATCGACGCGTCGGCCACTCTCAAGCCCTCCAGCCCGATCACCCCGAGATCCGGAGCGACCACTGCCATCGCGTCGGTGCCCATCCGGCAGGTTCCGATCGGATGATACGAAGTGGTGCCGGTTCCGCGGATGAAGGCGGCGATCGCCTCGTCGGACTGCGCCTCGGCACCGGGTCGCACCTCCTCGACGACGAAGTCGGAGAACGCCGGTTGCGCCGCCACCTTGCGGGCAAGTCGGACCGCGGCGATCGCGCAGGCGAGGTCGTCGGGATGGTCCAGGTAGTTCGGCCTGATCCTCGGCGGGTCGCGGGGGTCGCGCGACGCGATGTGCACCGATCCGGTCGATGCCGGCCGAAGCGGGAACGTGCCGATCCCGAAGCCGGAGAACTCGTCGAGCTTCACCCGGTCCGGACTGCGGGCATCGGCGGCCGACAGCGGATGCAGTTGCAGCTTCACGTCGGGACCGGGCTGGTCGGGCACCGACCGCGCCAGGGCATGCACGGTCGCTGTCGAGGCCGCCATGAAACCCTTGCGGGAAAGCAGATAGTTGAGACCGAACAGCATCTTGCGTGCAGGACTTCGCATGATGTCATTCAAGGTCACCGCGCCCTTGCTGCGAAAGGTCAGCCGGGTATGGAGGTGGTCGCGCAGCCCCTCGCCGACGCCGGGAAGAGCGTGAACGGGTCGAATCCCGAGCCTCTGCAGACGGTCGGGGTCACCAATTCCCGAGAGCTCCAGGATCCTGGGCGTATCGATGGCGCCGGCGGCGAGGATGATCTCGCGCCGGCACGCGATGGTTTGCACCATCCCGTCGCTGCGAACCCGAACGGAGGTCGCCCTGCGGTTCTCGAGCACGACGGACTCGACGGTCGCGTCACACAGAATCCGCAAGCTTCGATTTCCTCCGGCGGGGCGAAGGTATGCCTCGCGCACCCCGTGGCGCAGCCCGCGCCGCGTGTTGAGCTGAAGGTAGCCGACGCCCTCGTATCGTTCGCCGTTGTAGTCGTCATTGGCGGCGATCCCGGCCTGCGTGCAGGCATTGAAGAACGCCGACGACAACGGGTCGCGCGGAGAATACTCGACGATGCCGGTCTTGCCCGTCCGGCCCCGCAGCCGGTCGCTGCCGAGCGTGCACGCTTCCATGCGCTTGAAGTGGGGCAGCACGCTGTCGAAGTCCCAGCCCGTGCACCCCATCTCCGCCCAGCGGTCGTACTCGACCGGATCCCCGCGAACCCACAGCATGCCATTGATTGTGGACGTTCCACCCAGAACCCGCCCGCGCGGCCAGTAGATCCGGCGCGACAGCAGATTGGGCTCGGGCGCGGTCCAGTAGCGCCGCACCGCGCGCTCACCGGCAAGGACGATCGCGATGCCAAGAGGAACCTTCAGCCAGATCCAGGGATCGTCGCGGCCCGCCTCGATCAGCACAACGGAATGGCGTCCCTCTTCGGCGATCCGCGCCGCGGCGGCGCTTCCCGCCGCTCCCGCGCCGACCACGACCTAGTCGTATGTCTCCCCCCCCGCCCCCCCGCCCCACCCACGACAGAGTCGTTTCTCCCCCGCCCCGTCCTCTCGGGCGGGGCGGCCGGCGGCCGGCGCCGATCCCCTTGACAAGCGAAGGCATGCGCATTATCGGTGTCCGCGATGGATTCAAGTTCCGCGTCGGAACGTCGCTAGCGTACATGTACAACCCCGAACCCCTCGTCGACCAGGGTGCGTCCGAGCGTACTGCGTCCGGGCGCGTGCTGCGAAGTTGATTCTCTCGGGTCTCGCATCGGCTCGAAGCGGGGAGACGGTCCGGGTCCCGCGCGCCGTACACTCCGATCGCCAGACGAGCTGACATCGCTTTCATCGGGCTGGGCCACATGGGCCTGCCGATGGCGACCAACGCGGCGAACGCGGGTCACCGGGTGATCGCGGCCGACACTGCCGACACGGCGCGTCGGGCCGCCGCGGCCGTACCGGGTATCGAGGTCGCCCCGTCCCCCGCCGCCGCCGCACGGCGCGCCGCATTCGTCTTCACGTGCCTGCCGTCGGCGGAGGCGGTGCGTTCGGTCTACCTCGGGAACGCCGGCATCGCGGCCTGCGCCCGCCCCGGCCTCCTCACGTGTGATTGCTCCACGGTCGATCCCTCCGTGGCGAGATCCATCCGGGACGAGCTCGAGGCGCGCGGCGCCCGCCATCTCGACGCGCCAATCTTCGGGAGCCCGCAGCAGGCACGCGAAGCGCAAGTGTTCTTTGCCGTCTCGGGACGCGAGTCCGATCTCGCCGTCGTCGCGCCGGTGCTCGCGACGATGAGCCGCGGCCACCGTTACGTCGGGGGCGCCGGGGCCGCATGCACGATCAAGGCGCTGCAGAACGGACTGGGAATGGCCCACGCCGCCGCCGCCGGCGAGGTGCTTGCGCTCTGCCGGCGGCTCGGATTGGACGTGATGACGTTCATCGACGTCGTGATCGAGGCCCGTGGTCTCGGATGTTCGAAGTTCGTCGAGGACTACGCCCGGCACGCTGCCGCGGGTTCCGACTCGGGGAGCGGCCGGCTGTACATCGCGGCCAAGGACGCCGCCCTGGCGCGCGACCTCGCGCGCCAGGCGTCGATCGCTCTTCCCATCCTGGAGGCGTCGGCAGATGCGTTCGCGGCCGCCATGGAGGCCGGGTTGGCGGAAGAGGAGTTCACCGCGGTGTCGCGGATCATCGCGAAACGGGCTGGGGACGGTGGACCGCGGCGCGGGGAGGGGTGACTGTCCGTCGTCCTGCATCGCGGTCTCTACTCCGTTGTGCGGACCGTGGTCGAAATCGGCGAGGACCCGAACGGATCGACACGCACGGGGAGCGAGACGGAGACGGTTCGGTAAGCTCGGGCATGGCGAAGAGCCTCCCGTTCATCCTCTCCGATGGGCAAGCTCGCACGAGCGCTTCGAGACCTTCGTGAACGAAGGCGAACGTGACGGAGGAGGACGAGTGCTGGAACGAGAAATCGACGTGACAACCGCAGACGGACGGATGCCGGTCTTCATTACCGCGCCCGAGCACGACCCTCCGCATGCGACGGTGATCGTGTACATGGACGGTCCCGGGATTCGCGAGGAGTTGCGCGACATGGCGCGACGAATCGGCACCGTCGGGTACTACGTGATGCTGCCCAACCTGTTCTACCGCGACGGGGGACCATCGTTCGATCCCGCGCTCCTCGCGACGCGCGGGCCCGACCCCGAAATGGATCGGCTCAATCGCGCGCTGTCTCATTCGATGGTCCTGTCGGACACCCGGGTGCTGATGGACTACGCCGCGGCCGACCCGGCGGCGCGCGAACCGATCGGGACGATCGGCTACTGCATGGGCGGGCGTCACGCCTACGCCGCGGCGGGGACGTTTCCGACCCGCATTGGCGCGATGGCCTCATTGCATGCCGGCTTCCAGGTCACGGCCGCAGCGGACTCCGCGCACCTGCTCACGCGCCACATCGAGGCGTCGTGCTACTTCGGCTTTGCGGATGGCGACCCGCTCACGCCTCCCGAACATCAGCATGCCATCGACGATGCGTGTCGCCGGCACGGCGTGGACGCGGTTCTCGAGACGTTTCCCGGCACCGAGCACGGATTCACGTTTCCCACCCGGTTCTGCTACGACAAGCCGTCGGCCGAGCGTGTCTGGGAACGCGTCTTCGCGCTGTTCGGCAAACGGCTTCGGTGAAGTCTTGCGGCTAGATCAGCCGGGCGAGGAACGCCTGCGTACGCGGGTCGCGCCCGCCCTCGAAGAACGCCCCCGTCGGCGCCTCGTCGACGATGCGGCCTTCGCTCATGAAGACGATGCGGTCGGCGACCTCCCGCGCGAACCCGAGCTCGTGCGTCACCATGACCGTGGTCATGCCGTCCTCCACCAGGGCGCGAATCGCCCCGAGGACCTCGTGCACGGTCTCCGGATCGAGCGCCGACGTCGGCTCGTCGAGCAGCATCAGCCGCGGCTTCATCGCGAGCGCCCGGGCAATCGCGACCCGCTGCTGCTGCCCGCCGCTCAACCGGTTCGGAAAGGCGTCCGCCCGGTCTGCGAGCCCGACCCGCGCGAGCAGGTCACGGGCGTTCGCCCGCGACTGCGATCGTGACTGGCCGAGCACGAGACGCGGCGCGAGCATCACGTTCTCGAGGGCCGTGAGGTGCCCGAAGAGGTGAAAGCGCTGGAAGACGAAGCCGATCTCCCGGCGCTGGCGGTTCATGGCGCGGGTCGGGAGCGGCTCGAGTCCGCCGCGGCGTCCCTTTCGCATGCCGATGGGCTCGCCACCCATGACGACCGCGCCGCGGTCCGGCGACGCCAGCGCGTTCAGGCAGCGCAGCAGGGTGGTCTTGCCGCAGCCGCTCGGCCCGATGATGGCGACGACCTCGCCCGGATCGACGGCGAAGTCGACCCCGGCGAGGGCCTCGTGGGAGCCGAAGCGCTTGGCAAGAACGCAGGTCTCGACGAGCGCGGGGGTGGACCCGGCGACGGAGGTCTCCACCGTGCGCGCGAGAAACGCCTCGACGGCCGGTCCCGGCACGGACTGGGGTTGTCGACGCTCCCATAGCTGCTGGCCGCGAGCCGCCTTGGCGGGGTCCGCCCACCACTCGAGGCGGCGTTGCACGGCGTCCCAGACGCTGGTCATCAGCAGGTAGTAGATGGTCGCGGCGCTGTAGACCTCGAGGGGCCGGGTGGTGAACTGCGCCATCTGCTGCGAGGTCCGCAGCAGCTCGGCGAACGAGATCGCGGCCAGCAGCGAGGTCGCCTTCAACATGTAGTTGAAGTTGTTGCCGAGCGGCGGAACGATGACCTTCACCGCCTGCGGAAGCGCGATGAACGCGAAGACCTGCCAGCGCCTGAGACCGAGCGAGAGCGCCGCCTCCCGCTGCCCGGGGGCGACCGACATGAGCCCGGCGCGCACGATCTCGGCCATGCGCGCCCCTTCGTTGAGGCCGAGGGCGAGCAGCCCGGACGCCACCACGCCGAGCGGCACGCCGAGCTGCGGCAGCACGGCGTAGAAGGCGAGGATCTGGACGAGGAGCGGCGTTCCCTGGAACAGCCAGCGGTAGCCCCACGCCGGTGCGCTGACCAGCGGGTTCCGGGACAGCATGGTCGGCGCGACCAGGACGCCGATCACGGTTCCGATCGCCTGGGCGACCACCGCCACCCAGACCGTCGTCCATGCCGCCCGCAGCAGGAAGGGCGAAGTCAGGGCGTCGAGGAAGACCGGCCAGCTCCAGCCCATTGCTCCGCCTCATTCAAGCGGCTGTCGCACGACCCAGGTCGTGCCCGGAACGTGCGGACGTGCCGGGTCGAGGACCAGACGGAATCCACCGCGCCGCCGGCCGCCCATCGAGAAGTCGAGCACGCTGCGAAGTCCGGGCGGCGCGGCGATGACATCGTGGACCGCGTTCATGATCATGAGGCCCGCTCCCTGGATGGACACCGCCGCCGGGGTCAGGGACGCGTGCACCCGGTGCGTTCCCTCGATGACGATGTCGTCGGCCTGCTCGTGGCCGAAGCGTTCGGGGCGGTAGAACATGAGGAGGTTCAGCCGGATGACCGCCTCCTCGCCCACGAACCCGCGCCCGTGCTGGCTGATGCCGACCACGCGGCCGGGCTCGATGGTGCCGAGGTCGGAGGCGGAATCGACCGGGTCCTCGCTCGTGTGGGGCTCCCAGCGCTCCTCGATGCGATCGACGGGGAGGCCGAAGCGTTCGCCGAGGGCCGCGATCGACTCCGGCATCGACATGTGGCCGACGATGCGGCCGGTCGCGAGCTTCGCCTCGAACTCCTCGGTGGGGAGACCGAATCCCACGTGGTCGATGTCGTGCAGCCCGGTGCCGGTGACATCGATGACCCGCGAGGCGGTGACCCCGGTAACGGCCGTCGACACCCGGCCGAGGACCAGCACCAGGGAGTCGAAGACGAAGCCGGGGTTGATTCCGCATCCGACGAGGGAGACCCCGTTCGCGACGGCGCACTCGTCGAGGGCGCCCGCGACTTCCGGAAAGCGAAGTCCGGGATGAAACATGCCCTCCGAGGCGGATATGACGTCGAGCCCCGCCTCCATCGCCTGCTCCAGCTGGGACTGGATCGCCGGGACATGGGACTCGGTCATGTGGAAGAGCACGGCGGCCGGCTCCTCGAGCGCCGCGAGACAGTCGGGCAGATCCGCGTGGATGGGTACCGCGGGCACGCCCGCGCCGGGGAAGGCGCCGGCGAGGGTCTTCCCCGCGAGACGCGGGTCATGATCGACGGCGCCCGCGATCTCGAGATCGTCGACGCCGGCCCCGAACGCCTTCACGACCCGGCTGCCGAGGGCACCGAGACCCCACAGGATGATTCTTGCTCGTTTCACGTCGGCCATGCCGTTCTCCTGGTGAATGTTGAAACCGCTGGTCCTGGAAGACACCGGACCCCTTGAGGGACCCCGATCTCTACAGATGAGTCATGTTTGCAAACCGGGTTCAGGAACGAAGCGTCCGAGGCTGCTACCAAGAGACATGCTTGCATTTCCGCCTGTACGGCGCGACGGGGCTCCGGACGAAGATGGGCGGGTTCGAACATGTCCTGTCGGTCCGAGCTTGCCACAGTGGCGAGCCACCCCGCTGTCGCGCAATGAACTTTTCGAAGTTCCATGCAAGGCACAGCCTCGCTAAATCTTGAACGCGAACCGGAAACGTCGGCCCGGGGCGCGATCGCGTCCGGCGCTGACCCCCAGTCGGCGCTCGATCCCGGCCTGGATCAGCGTCCAGACGGTCGTCATCGCCAGGTAGTAGACCGCCGCGACGGCGTAGAGCTCGGTGGCGCGGAAGGTCTCGTTGATGGCGAGCGTCGTGACCCTGAGGAGTTCCTCGAACGAGATGACGGACAGGAGCGAGGTCGTCCGCAGGTTGGACAGGAACTCGTTGCCGAGGGGAGGCACGATGAGCCGCGCCGCCTGCGGCAGGATTATGCGCCGCATCGTCTGGCCCCGGCTCATCCCGAGAGAGCGTGCGGCTTCGAGCTCGCCGCGGTCGACCGAGAGAATGGTGCCGCGAATGATCTCGGCCATGAAGCCGGAAGCGTTGAGGCCGAGGCCGATGAGCCCCGCCTCGATCACGTTGAGCCGGATGCCGAGCTGCGGCAAGCCGAAGTACAGCAGGAAGAGCTGGACGAGCAGGGGCGAGCCGCGCCAGAACCAGACGTAGGCGTTGGCGACGAATCGCACCACCGGGTTCTGGGCGAGCTGCATCAGGGCGACGCCCAGCCCGACGACGACGCCGATGACCTGGCTCGCGACCGCGACCCAGACGGTTACCGCCGCGGCCCGCACGAACAGCGGGTCGGCGATGTAGGCGAGGAACGTATCCCAGGACCAGCTCATGGCCCCGGTCCCCCACGGCCCTGCGGAAGCCGGCGACGGCGCAGCTCGGCGGCACTCGGGGTCGGTCGCGCCGGGTAGAGGGGGAGCCGGCCGGCCTCCCGGCCGGCCTCCCGGCGGGCCGGCCGGCTCCGGAGCGCTCCGGCGCGCGGATCCGCCGCTACGGGTTGATCACGAACTCCGGCACCCCGGCAACGCCCCACTTCTCGACGATGGCCTGGTAGGCGCCGTCGGCCTTCATCTGCTCGAGAGCCCACTGGAGCGCTTCGGCGAGGGTCCGGTTCGACTTCAGGGTGGCGAGGGCGAGGGTGTTGGGATACGCGGCCGCGAACGGCATCACGTAGCCCGGATTGCGGGTCAGGTAGAAGCTGGCCTGCGTGTCGTTGAGGTAGGCCCCGTCGGCCTGACCGCTCACCAGCGCCTGGATAGCGTCCGCGTTGGTGTCGAAAGCGCGGATGTCGATCGCGTCCTTGCCGTCCGCCTGCATGCGCTCGCTCTCGGCGATGAGGTGCTGGTTCGTCGTGCCTGCGGCGGCGACCGCGACGGTCCGCCCGGAAAGCTGGTCGAAGCAGGCGTTGAAGCTCGCCTGGTCGCCGATCATCGGCGCGCAATCGACGGCCAGCGAGTCGTCGGTACGCACCATCAGGCCCTCGCCCCACTGCACGTAGGCGACCATCTGCATGATCTCCTTGCGCTTGGGATTGATGAAAATCGACGTGCAAAGACCGTCGAAGCGATTGGCCTGGAGACCGGGAACGAGACCGGGGAACGCGAGATTCGTCCATTCCAGTTCGAGGCCGAGGCGCGAAGCGATCTCGCCGCACATGTCGACGTTGAGCCCGTCCTTCTTTCCGTCCGCGTCCATGAACTGGTTGGGGGCGGCCGCGAAGTCGGCCCCCATGTGCAGGACCCCCGGATTGAGCAGCGCGCCGTCCGGCAGCTCGGGCTTCGACTGGGCGGCGGCGGCGCCGCTCACGAGGACGGCGACGGCCGTCACGAGGCCGACGAGCAGCCCCTTCGATTGGAACAACATTGGCTTGCCTCCTCCAGTTGTCTCGCCCAAGTATCATTGACTCGCGCAACCCATGCAATTTGTCCATCGCGCCGTCACCGGCAGCGGGAGGAATGGCGGCCGACACCTTTTGCGACTCGTTGTGGCACGCGACGGCCGAGCCGGCCCCGCCCCTGTCGCCCGGCGGGGGCGACGACACCGCCGACGTGGCGATCGTCGGGGCCGGGTATCTCGGCCTTTCGACGGCCCTCCACCTGGCCGAGCACGGGGCCCGCGTGGTCGTCACCGAGGCGCATGAGCCCGGATTCGGCGCCTCGGGCCGCAACACCGGATTCGTCGTCCCGAGCTTCGTCGCATCGCTCGGACCGGATGAGGTGGAAGCGGCGCTCGGCCGCGCGCGCGCGGCGCGCCTTTGCCGCCTCGTCGGCGGGGCGGGCGAGCGCGTCTTCGAGCTCGTGCGCAAGCACCGGATCGCCTGCGATGCAACCCAGGCGGGCTGGCTGCAGCCGGCCCACAGCCGGGCGCGTGTCGACTTCCTCGCGCGACGGCAGTCCGACTGGGCCCGGCACGGCAAGAGCCTGGCCCTGCTCGACCGCGAGGAGACGCACCGTCTGACCGGGGCGCGCTCCTGGCACGGGGCGCTGCTCGACCCGAGCGGCGGGCACGTCAATCCCCTCGGCTATGCCCGTGGGCTCGCGCGGGCGGCCCTCGCCGCCGGGGTCACGATCCGCGGCGGGTCGCGCGTGACGAAGCTCGACCGCCGGGGACGGGGCTGGACCCTCACGACATCGGCCGGCCGGATAACCGCGGACCGGGCGGTCCTCGCCACGAACGCCCTGACCGGCGCCCTTGCGCCCGAGCTGGCGCGGAGCGTGGTGCCCCTCGTCGTCCACCAGATCGCGACCCGGCCCCTCGACCCCGAGAACCGCCGGCGCCTCCTGCCCGGGAACGAGAGCCTGTCCGATACCCGCCGGGACATCTTCGCCGTGCGCTGGACCCCCGACGGGCGCCTGGTGACGGGCGGCGCGGCGGCGCTCGCCGCGGGCGCGCGCGGGCGCCTTCGCCGCTCCCTGGTCGCGCGCCTGAGGCGCCTGCTGCCAATCGCAGGCCCGCTCGCCGCGGAGTACGCCTGGAGCGGCGTGATCGCGCTGACCCGCGACCGGTTACCGCGGGTGTTCGAGGTCGATCGCGGCCTCTACGCCGCGGTCGGCTGCAATGGTCGCGGGCTCGCCCTGTCCACGGCACTGGGCGGCGAGCTCGCGGCGTTCCTCGCGAGCCCCGATCCGGGGGCGCTCCCGGTGCCGATCGCCCGCCCGGCTCCGATCCCGGGCCACCTGATCGCCCGTCACCTGCCGTCCGTGCTGCTCCCCTGGGCCCGCCTGCGCGACCGCCTGGAGTCGGGCGCCGTCCGCGAAGGGCCTGCTTCGGATTGAGAAGCGGGCCACCGGGAGACCGGAGGCGGCGTCCCTCGGTCCCCGTCCTCCACCCGATCGTGAGGCATTGAACTGGAGCGATCCGGCCTTTGCGTCATTCGGGTTCGTCCTGCTTCGACTCCCGTTTCTTCCCACACGGAAACCGGGCCAGGTGCGCCGGTGAGGTCGGCCCGGGAAGGTTCAAGACCTTGAAGGGCGGGGCGCGAACAGGGCCCTTGACCTCCATCTCTCTTGCGAGTTCTGGCGGCAGGTCTCGGCGCCTTTTCCTTGAAGTGCGCGTTGCACTGCGTTGGGGATGTCCCAAGCGCGGATGAACTTGGCGTCGGTGATCTCCTGTGATTTGATTCTACGCCGCCGGGTCCAGTTGTTCGAGATGTGCGGACGGGTCAACCAACGCGAGCATCAGCCGGTGCACAACCCGGAGCCTCGCACGCATCGGAAGCGCCGTTCGGCGTCGAGCCGGGCGGCGCCGCCCCGGCAATCCATCTGTGGCCAATCACCTGGATGGTGGAGCTCGCCCGCTCGGCCTTGATGGCCAGTTCGATTCTGCCGGATATGAGAATTTCTCTCGCCATCTGGTGCAACGCTGCGCATCACGTTCTTCATACGCGCGCAAGGCACACCGAGGTTCCAGCGTGAATGTGTTCTCCCTGTCCTCTCCCAATGCTGTCAGTCGCATCGTATACCACGCCGTTACGCCGCCACGAGGTGGCGATTGAAATATCGGAAACTCGGGATCACCACCTTCCTCGGTCAACCAGACCGTCGCAAGTCGCGTATCGAGAACCATGGCACGCGCCAAACTCACCATGTCGACAGCACCGCTGTCAACTGCAGCCACTGCTTGTTCGCGGCGCACAAAGCCTCCCGTCAACATTAGCGGCACATCCGTTACCCTCTTGGCGCGCCCGGCAAATTCGAGAAAGTATGGCCCGCCATCCGAGGACCCCTCGGAGCTTGCCTTCGCTCCCGGAAAATAGGTCCCGCCACTAATGTCAATCAGGTCGACCGAGGTTTGATCGACAAGCCGAACCACCTCCAAAGCATCAGCCTCTGTCAGTCCACCCTCCAGTTTGTCCGTCGAGTTGATCTTGATCCCGATGGGAAACGAAGGACCAACGGCCCGCCGCACTTCCTCGATCACTTCCAGCACTATTCGGCATCGTGCTTCGATCGAGCCACCGTAGCCATCGTTCCGGCGGTTGAACAATGGAGACAGGAATTGACTGAGAAGGAAACCGTGCCCAGCGTGAACATGAACGCCGCCAAATCCTGCATTCTTTGCGTATGCTGCGGTTCTTGCATACATGGTGGGCAATTCCTGGATGTCTCGATGTGACATACCTGCACATTGAAGACCGTGGACATCAAGCGCGGATGGACCCTTCGGCCGACTGATCGGCAGGTGCGAAAGAGCACCGGCATGGCCGAGTTGCGGCCATATCTGAGCGCCCTCGATCGTGGCACGGCTGACCAGGGACTGTATCGCCCGTTGATCGGCATGCGGTCCGAACACCAGATTTCCAGGTTTCTCCGGATAACGAGGATCACCTTGAACCTCACCAATGATTGACAGTGCCGCTCCGCCTTCCGCCCACCTTTCGTAGAGTCGAATCTGAGCCGTTGTGGGATCACCTTCGCCGTTCCCAAGCGAATCCGACATGGCTGACTTCGCCAATCGATTTTTCAGGACTGCGCCACAAGGAAGTTCCAGTCGGCTTCGAAGAACAGTATGGGAATTTGCGGTTTCACACTCCAGGTTTCGTTCACTCATCCCCGATCCTCCCGTGCAAGCAACTCGGTCTTCCGATTCATCGGTCATGGTTGGTTCTCGTGTCTTGAATTCGTGCCATTCGTCCCCTTTCAGGCTTCTCAAGCCCCTTCTCAGCCGCACCCGGGAATGCGCGTATGGCGTCCTCGTCACCGTATCCCCTCATCGTGCATCGGCGACGCTTCGACCGGCGCCTCCCCGGGGTTGCGCCCCTTGGACCTGCGGCCCGCCTCTTCCGGGCGGATCTTGACGCAGATCGATCCAGTTCGCCCCCGATCGCGCACCGGGGCGGTGCCACGCTCACCGGATGTTCGGTCCTCGTCCTTCCGTGCTCGATCTGGTGCACGGCGCCCGCACCGCGGGGGCACTTCTCGTTGGAGAACTGGACGAAGCGCGGGAGCAGCTCAGCGCCGTCTCGAACCGGTACCCTGCGGCGTTTCTTCTTCGCCCGACTTGCACGCTCGGGCGGTGAGTCTCACCCGTGGGGACGCCAGGCGACAGGACGGCCATCCTTGACTGTGTGTTCATCCGCCTGCGTGGTTGTTCCCCGTTCTTGCCCGCGCGGGTCGCCGGCTGCGGAATCCGTTGCATGCTTTTCCCACGCGAGGGTACGCAGACAGGGTGATCCTCCCGGACGGGAGGAGAAGACCCACCCGGACGTTGGTCCGGGTGGGTCGTCAGACAATCAATCAGGTACGAGCGCGTTGGTCCGCTCTCGGACAGCATGAGAGCGGTAGGTGGTGGAAGCGCGGGGCTCCTCACCCCTGGTAGTCGGTCTCCCCCTGGCGCTCGAGCTGGCGCTTGAGGGCGTCGAAGTGGTGCTCGGCCGCCGGCCGGCCGCCGTAGCGCGGACTCTTCCGGTACTGCGCAACGGTCTCCGCGACCACTTCGTCGGAGAGGAGGTGCAGGGGCTTCCCCGTCCACATCGCGTAGAGCTGAACCTGGGCCGCCCGCTCGACGTAGTAGAGGCGATCGTAGGCCTCCGCCACCGTTCGCCCCACCGTCAACACCCCGTGGTTGGCCATGATGAGAATCCTCTTGTCGCCGAGGACCCCGGCGAGCCGCTCCCCCTCCTTCGGGTCGAAGGCGGGTCCGGTGTACTCCATGTCGTAGCCGGTCTGCATCATCACCCCGATCTCGGTCTGGCCGACGGGCAGGATGCGGGGGTCCTCGAGGCGGGCGAGCGCGCTCGCGTACGGCATGTGGGTGTGCATCACGCAGGCGGCATCCGGGTTCAGCCGGTGGATGGGGGCATGGATGCAGTAGCACGAGAGCTCCATCTCCCCTTCGCCCGCGAGGCGGGTGCCGTCGAATCCGATCTCCATGAACGAGGAGGCAGTCACCTCCGACCAGTGCAGCCCGAACGGGATCTGGAGGTAGCGATCCTCCTTGCCCGGCACGGTGAGGGTCAGGTGGTTGAAGATCCCCTCCTGGAATCCGTGCATCACGGAAATCCGGTGCGCCGCGGCGAGATCGACGCGGGCCTGCCATTCGGCCTCGGTGTGTCGCGGCTCTCTCGCCGGCAGGGTGGTAACGGCCATCTCGCAGTCCTCCTGGGGTTAGCGCCGGTATTGACGATCGGGGGCCGGCGCGTGCGGATGCACGGTCCCGCGCGGCCGGAGCGCCGATTATGCGCCATCGCGGCGGCCGAGTCCCGAGCCCGGGAGAGTCGCCGGGGTTACCGGGCTGACCCGCGGGAGCGAATCCCCCGTTGCCGAAACAACGGTCAGGGGGAGGCGCCTGCGCCGGGCGGGCGCTTCGCGGACTCGGGCGACGCGAGGCGAACCGCCGGCCGGCCCGGATTGCGTCAGGTCGTCGTCCGGGCCGCGAGCGAGCTCGACGACGAGTAGTCGAAGTCGCGCGGGAAGCCGGCTTCGGCCCGCTCGATCGCGCGCTCGAGGCGATGGACGGCCTCGTCTATCTCGGCCTCGGTGATGATGAGGGCCGGACAGAGCCGGATGAAGTTCTTGACCGCGATGTGGATGACCCCCTCGAGGGCCGCGTTGTAGCGGATGCGCTCCGCCATCGCGGGATCGGGGGTTCGGGTCTTGTCGTCCGTGACGATGTCGAGCAGCCAGTAGAGCCCGATTCCGCGCACCGCGCCGATCGACTCGTGGCGGGCCGCGAGGGCCTCAAGCCGCTCCCCGAGATACGCTCCGAGCCGGGCCGCCCGGCTCATGAGATCGTCGCGGAGGACGATCTGGAGCTGCTTGAGGGCGGCCGCGGCGGGGAGCGGGTCGCCCGAATAGGTGCCGGCCCAGGGCAGTCCCGCCTTGTGGCGAGCCTCTTCCGCGAGCGCCGGCGTGGTGACGGTTCCGCCAATGCCGAACCCGGCCGTCATGCCCTTGCCGAAGGAGACGACGTCGGGGGTGACCCCGAAGTTCTCGAACCCCCACATCCGCCCGGTCCGGGCGGGGGCGAGCTGGGCCTCGTCGAGCACGAGCAGCGCGCCCCAGCGGTCGGCCAGCTCTCGCAGCCGCGGCAGCCATTCCGGCGGCGGCACGACCATGCCGCCCGCAACCGGAACCGTCTCCGCGAGGATCGCGGCAACGTTCCGGCTGGTGACGTGCTCCATCAGCTCCTCGCTGCGGTCGAGGCAGGCGACGTCGCACCCCGGGTACTCGAGGTTGATTGGGCAGCGGTAGCAGAACGGAGCGTAGATCGCGTTGCGGTGGGCCGGCATCATGAGCGGACCGAGATGCGCCTTGCGGCCTCCGCCGACGCTGGTCACCGACTCCGCGGCGAGGCTGCCGCCGTGGAGCCCGCGGATAAGGGAGACGATGTCGTACTTGCCGGTCACCCCGAGGGCGAGTCGCATCGCGATCTCGTTCGCCTCCGAGCCGGTGACCGCGAAGTTCACGATCTTGAGGTCTCCCGGCATCGTGCCGGCGATGAGCTCGGCGAGCTCGACGAGCGACGGGTTGGAGTACCAGGACGACTCGTGCACGAGCTTCCCCGCCTGCTCGCGGATCGTCTCGGTGAGCTCCGGGTGCGAGTGCCCGAGCACCATGCACATCATGCCCGCGGTCATGTCGAAGTACTCGTTGCCGTCCACGTCGGTGAGCACGATGCCCCGCCCGCTCTCGAACATGATCCTGGGCTCGTAGCGCCAGCCGAGGATGTACTCGTCGTCGCGGGCCATGAGGTCGTGGTGGCGGTTGGAGAACTGGAAGTCTTGCGCTTGCATCGGCGAACCCCTCGTGGTCGAGCCTCGGTTGCGCGGCCGGGTGTACCGTATCCGGCGTCCGGCATCTGGTATCTCGTGTCCGGCGTCTCGTGTCCGGCGTCTCGTGTCCGGTACGAAGCGTAGCAGGTAGACGCGGTTCGGTCCGGCGGAGTGCGGCCGCGGCGAAGCGCGCCCTCCCCTCGCGATACGCCCCGGCCACGCGCATAATCGCCCCGCCAGCGAAGAGCTCCGGAGAAGTCCGCGATGACCGAAGACCCGTTCGCCGATCCCTTGCAGCGCCCCCGCTACACCGGCATACCCACCCTCATGCGGGCGCCGCACACCGAGGATCCCGCCGAGGCGGACATCGCGCTCGTCGGCGTGCCGCTCGACGGCGGGGTGACGAACCGGCCCGGCGCCCGGCACGGCCCGCGCGAGATCCGGAACCAGTCGGGCCTCATGCGGGCGTTCAACCCGGCGAACCGCATCAACCCCTACGAGCTCTGCCGGGTACGCGACGTCGGCGACGCCCTCATCCGCCGTCCCTTCCGGCTGGAAGACAGTCTGGACGACATCGAAGCGTTCTTCCGCGAGGTGCACGCGGCGGGGGCGGTCCCGATCTCCGCCGGCGGCGACCACTCCCTGACCCTGCCAATATTCCGGGCCATCGCCGCGGACCGGCCGGTCGGAATGGTGCACTTCGACGCGCACTGCGACACCGGCGGCCCCCGCTGGGGGAGCGCCGTCCACCATGGGGCGCCGTTCAAGGTCGCGGTGGAGGAAGGGCTCCTCGACCCGGCCCGGACGGTGCAGATCGGCATCCGCGGCGCGACCGCCGAGCCCGACGCCTGGCGATTCAGCTACGAGTCCGGCATGCGGGTCATCACGATGGACGAGTTCCACGGGCTCGGGGTCGAGAAGACGATTGCGGAGGCGCGGCGGGTCGCGGGGGACGGACCGACCTACATCTCCTTCGACGTGGACGGGCTCGACCCCGTTTTCGCACCCGGGACCGGCACCCCCGAGGTCGGCGGCTATACCACGCACGAGGCGCAGCTCATGCTGCGGGGCCTGCGCGGACTCGACCTCGTCGGGGGCGACGTGGTGGAGGTCGCCCCGCCCTTCGACCCGAGCGGCAACACCGCCCTGGTCGGGGCGACGATGATGTACGAGATCCTCTGCGTCGCCGCCGACGCGCTCGCGGCGCGCCGCCCCGATTCTCCCAGCGACCCGAGGTAGCCGAACATGCCGCTCCTGCCGATCATCGAGTACGAAGACGCCGCCCCCGAGGTCCGCGCGGTCTACGACGACATCATGCGGACCCGCGGATCCGATTGGATCAACAACTTCTGGAAGGTCCTGGCCAACCACCCCGAAACCCTCGAGCGGGTGTGGAACGACGTCAGGACGGTGATGAAGCCGGGGGCGCTCGACCCGCTCGTCAAGGAGATGGTCTACGTGGCGGTGAGCGCCACCAACAACTGCGAGTACTGCATTCACAGCCACACCGCAGGGGCGCGGGCGCGGGGCATGACGGACGAGATGTTCGCCGAGCTGATGGCCGTCGCGGCCCTCGCGAACGAGACCAACCGCCTCGCCAACGGGTTCCGCGTCCCGGTCGACGAGGCGTTTCGCGGTCATCCGGACTGACGGAGCGCGGAGCGACCGGCCGGACGAACGGCGACGGGGGCGGCGGAATTGGCGCGGATGAGCGGCGGCCCGACCGGGACGATCGAGATCAACCCGGAGTTCGGGCGCGCCCTCGAGCTGATGGAAACGGGCGAACGGAGCCTCTTCGTCACCGGCAAGGCGGGAACGGGCAAGTCGACCCTGCTCGAGCACTTCCGCGCCACCACGTCGAAGGACCCGGTAGTCCTCGCCCCCACCGGAGTCGCGGCACTCAACGTGCACGGACAGACCGTGCACCGCTTCTTCGGATTCGGGGTCGACGCGACCCCGGAGCAGGTGCGCGCGAGCCGCCGCAAGCCGCGCGACCCGGATCTGATTCGCAAGCTCGAGACCATCGTCATCGACGAGGTGTCGATGCTCCGCGCGGACCTCCTCGACTGCGTCGATCTCTTCCTGCGCCAGCACGGGCCGCGTCCCGACACGCCGTTCGGAGGGGTGCAGATGGTCTTTGTCGGCGACCTCTACCAGCTCCCGCCGGTGGTGACCGGCGGGGAACGCGAGATATTCCGAACCGTCTACGAGACCCCGTACTTCTTCAGCGCCCGCGCGCTCGCGGGCGAGGACCTCGAGATCGTCGAGCTCGAGAAGGTCTACCGGCAAAGGGACGCGGACTTCGTCGCCCTCCTCAACCGGATCCGCAACGACACGATGGACGATGAAGACCTCGATCACCTCAACGCGCGTCTGGACCCGGACTTCGAGCCGGCGAGCGACCTCTTTCACGTGAGCCTCACCACCACCAACCGCAACGCCGACCGCATCAACGAGAACCGGCTCGCGTCGCTGCCCGGCAGAACCCACTTCGCGCGCGCCGACATCGCGGGCGATTTCGGCCGGGAGCACTACCCGACCGCGACCGAGCTCGCCTTCAAGGAAGGGGCGCAGGTGATGATGCTCAACAACGACGCGGCAGGCCGTTGGGTCAACGGCAGCATCGGCACCGTCGAGTCCCTCGAGCAGGACGAAGAGGGAGAGGACTTCCTGTTCGTGCGCCTGCGCGACGGCGACGACCTCGTCGACGTCCGGCCGCACACCTGGGACCTCGTCCGTTTCGCGGTCGCCGGCGACCGCATCGTGAGCGAGCCGATCGGCTACTTCACCCAGCTTCCCTTCCGCCTTGCCTGGGCGGTCACCATCCACAAGTCCCAGGGCAAGACCTTCGACCGCATCGTGGTGGACCTCGAGCGCGGCGCGTTCGCGCCGGGGCAGACCTACGTGGCGCTCAGCCGGTGCACGTCCTTCGAGGGGATCGTTCTCCGGCGGCCGATCGCGAAGAGCTCGATCCGCACGGACTGGCGCATCCGCCGGTTCCTCACGAGCTACCGCTACCGGCGTTCGGAAGAGGCGATGCCGGCCGAGGAGAAGGCGGCGGCCATCCGGCGCGCGATCGGGACGGGAGGCGAGATCGCGATGACCTACCTCAAGGCCGACGACACGAAGAGCGAGCGGATTGTCGTACCCGTCAGCGTGGGTCCGGAGTCCTACATGGGTGCGAGCTTCCTCGGGATGCGTGCCTTCTGTTCACTGCGCGGCGAGGAGCGCATGTTCCGGGTCGATCGGATCCTCGAGCTGGAAGTGCGGACCTGAGGCGCCTCCCCGGCTCAGTCGAAGCGCAGCAGGGTATGCACGTCGCGGCCGTCGAGTCGCGCTCGGCCCTCGAGACCGACGAGTTCCACCACGAAGCAGCACCCCGCGACCTCGCCTCCGAGGCGCTCGACGAGGGTGCAGCTTGCGGCGGCGGTGCCGCCGGTCGCGATGAGATCGTCGACGACGAGAACCCGATCGCCCGCCGTCAGCGCGTCGACGTGCATATCGATCGTTCCGACCCCGTACTCGAGCGTGTAGGACTCCGAGACCTTCCGGTACGGCAGCTTGCCGGGCTTGCGGATGGGGACGAACGAAGCGGAGAGCTCCCGCGCGACGAGACAGCCGAAGATGAAACCACGGGCCTCGATGCCCGCCACGCCCTGAATCTCGCGTCCACGGAACGGCTCCGCGAGCGCCCGCACGGCGATCGCCAGCGCATCCGGATCGGCGAGCAGGGGAGTGATGTCGCGGTAGAGGATGCCGGGCTTCGGAAAGTCCGGAATGGCCCGGATCAGGGACTCGAGCTGGTGCATGGACGGGACTGCCGGTTGATTGGATTCGGGTCCGGACGGCAACGGTACCGACCGGAGAACGAACTTCGGACAACGCCCGGCCGGCGGCTATCCGTCGCGGAGCCCCGGCCAGTTGACGTCCGCCTTCGCGATGTTGCCGGGGACGTCCTTCTCCCACTGCTTCTGCACGGACAGGCTGTAGTTGAGGTAGAGCGCCCCGTCCACGATCCGCCAGGCGTCGGGGTCGATCGAAGCGGTATAGCCCTGGCTCACCGCCCACGCGCAGTACCCGCCGTAGCGCGGGGCGTACTTCTCCGGCTCCGCCTCGAAGGCCGCGCGGTTCTCCGCGCTCGCGAAGGACCACGTGGCGCCCATCCACTCGAAGCGATGGGCGCTTTGCCCCTCGACGGGTCGCCCTTCGGTGAAGTAGGCCACCGGGTCGTACCCGCGGATGGCTCCCCCGAACGTGGTCGAGAACACCGGTTCGAGCGCCGATGCACTACCCGCGAACAGTATCGCCGTTGCCGCAAGGAGCGGCAGAACCGCCTTGCGCGTGATGTTGGTCATTCGGTCCGCGCTCATCTGCTTCCGATCTCCCATGAAGGCACCCCGGCCGGGTCGTCGAATTGCGATGATAGACCGGAACGCGGCCGGAACCGGAGTAGAATCGCTCGCGTGCACGTTCATCTGGATCCCGTCGGCGGGGTGGCCGGCGACATGTTTGCCGCCGCGCTCCTCGACGCCTTTCCCGAGCGCGCGGAAGCGCTCGCGGCGGTACTCGCGGAGTCCCGGCTGCCCGAGATCGTCGCCGTGCGGTCCGAGCGGTTCACGGACGGGGTGCTCCAGGGGCGGCGCTTTCATGCCGTCCCCGCGCCCGGAGTCGACGACGGGCACGACGACCACCACGACCACGACCATCACCAGGTCCACGGCCACGGCCACGGCCACAGACATGGTCACGGACATGGCCACGGTCACCCTCACCGCCGGTTCGCGGACATCCGGGCGTGGCTCCGGGAGAGCGGTCTCGCCGCGCCGGTCGCGGAGCGGGCCGACGCCATCTTCCTCGTCCTCGCGCAGGCGGAGGCCGAGGTGCACGGCATCGCGGTGGCAGACGTCACCTTCCACGAGGTCGGCGCGTGGGACTCCATCGCGGACGTCGTCTGCGCGGCCTGGCTCATCGATTCCCTCGAGCCCGTCACCTGGTCCTGCTCGCCGCTCCCGCTGGGGGGAGGACAGGTACGGACCGCGCACGGCATGCTGCCGGTACCGGCACCCGCGACCGCCCTCCTCCTCCGGGGCTGTCCGACCCGCCACGACGGAGTGGACGGAGAGCGGGTCACCCCGACCGGAGCGGCGATCCTTCGACACCTCGAGCCCACCTTCGAGCTCGCCGGGATGGAGGGGAGGCTCGCCAGGACCGGGCACGGCTTCGGCAGCCGCACCCTTCCGGGCATGAGCAACGTCCTGCGGGCGCTCGTCCTCGATTGCGCGGCGTCGGCGATTGGGTGGCGGGAAGAGACGGTTGGAATCTGCTCGTTCGAGGTGGACGACCAGACGCCGGAAGACCTCGCGGTCGGGCTCGAACGTCTGCGCGCGACGGACGGGGTGCTCGACGTGGTCCAGACCCCCGCCCTCGGCAAGAAGGGCCGCATGGTGGCCAGCATCCGCGTGCTCGCCCGTCCCGCGGCGCGAGATCGGGTAATCGAGGGCTGCTTTGCCGAGACGACGACGATCGGGGTACGCTGGCAGGCCGTCGGCCGGGCCGCCCTGGCGCGCGAGGCGGCGGTGAGCGATGCGGCGGGCGAGGCCATCCGGGTGAAGCGCACGCGTCGGCCGGAAGGAGACGTGACCGTAAAGGCGGAAATGGACGATCTCGCGGATGCCGGCGCCGGACGCGCCGGGCGGGAGGCGGTACGGAGGCGGGGGGGGGCGAGGGGGGCGGGGGGGGGGAAAAGGGGGCCCGCAGGGCGGGGGGGGGGAAATGACGAGCCCGGGGGGGGGAGGCGATGCGGAGGCGGGCGGAGTCGACGTGAGCGAGGTGGGCGAAATGGCGCCACGTAGCGCGTACGGGGATAATTGCGAACCCGGCGGAGCAAAGCCTCCCGGTTGCCCTGGAGCGAATCGGAGACCGGTGGCTCGCCGGACATGAACCGCGAACCACGATCCTCCCCCCTCGACCATTCCCGCGCCCTCGCGGGCCTTCGCGCGTGCCTTCGCGGCCTCGGGAAGGTGGCCGTCGCGGTGAGCGGCGGGGGCGACAGCATGACCCTCGCGGTCGTCGCCGGACGCACCCTCGGTGCGGACACGCGGATGTACCACGCGGTCTCTCCCGCCGTGCCCCCCGAGGCGACTCGCCGGGTGCGCGGGTACGCGGAACGCGAGGGATGGACCCTCGAGGTGATGGACGCGGGCGAGTTCGGGGACGCGCGCTACATGGCGAACCCGGCCAATCGGTGCTACTTCTGCAAGTCGAACCTCTACGGAACGATGGCCGCCCGGGCGGAGGGAACCCTCGTCTCGGGAACCAATGTTGACGACCTCGGCGACTACCGTCCGGGGCTCGTCGCGGCCGGGGAGAACGCGGTGCGCCATCCCTACGTCGAGGCGGGGCTGCGCAAGAGCGACGTTCGCGCCGTCGCCCGTTCGCTCGGACTCGACGACCTCGCCGAGCTGCCGGCCGCGCCGTGCCTCTCGAGCCGGGTCGAGACCGGGATCGCCATCGACGCCGGCGACCTCACCGCCATCCACCGGGTCGAGGTGCGGGTGCGGAGCGCCCTCGCGCCACAATCGGTCCGCTGCCGGGTGCGGCGCGAGGCGGTCGTCGTCGAGCTCGACCCCGCTGCTCTCGAGCGGCTCCCCCCCCCCGCGGGGGCCGAAGTGGCGGACGAGGTGCGGGCCGCCTTCGGTGCGCGGCCCGCTTCCCGTCCCGTGCGCTTCGAGCCGTACCGGATGGGCAGCGCGTTCCTGCGTTGACCCGGACGCACGCGACATGAGAGAGCGGGCCGCGAGCCGGCCTTTCGGAGGCGACAACCCCGCTCCGAAACGGGCGCCGGACGCGACGTGAGCGCAGAGTTCACCCTGGACTCGTCGCGCCGCGAGCGGACCGGGCTCGACGAGGCGATCTTCTGCGCCGGCAAGTCCCTCGCCCAGATCGAGGGGATCCTCGCCCACGGGGAATCCGCCGGGCGGCGCCTCCTCCTCACCCGCCTCGACCCGGAGGTGCACGCGGCGCTGCCGGCCGGGCACGCCGCCCGCCTCGACTACGATTCGATCTCGAGAACGGCGATTCTCGGTGGCGTGGAGCCGGGCGCCCCGGGCGAACCCCGCGCCGGCGTGGTAACCGCCGGCTCCTCGGACATCCCCGTCGCCCGCGAGGCGGCTCGCACCCTCCTCTACGACGGGCATGCCTGCTGCGAGATCCACGACGTCGGGGTGGCCGGCCTCTGGCGGCTTCTCGAGCGGGTGGACGAGATCCGATCCCTCGACGTCGTGATCGCGGTCGCCGGCATGGAGGCGGCCCTCGCGAGCGTCATCGGCGGCCTCGTTCCGGGCGCCGTCATCGCGGTGCCGACCTCGACCGGCTACGGGGTCGCGGCGGGCGGCGAGACCGCCCTGCGGGCCACCCTCACGAGCTGCGCCCCCGGCATCACGGTCGTCAACATCGACAACGGCTACGGGGCCGCCTGCGCGGCAGCCCGCATCCTCAACAGGAGCAGTCGCCCCCGGACGTCCGGTTAGCGCGCGAGGGCCACGCTCGAGTCCGCCGGTTCCCGCCGCGGATCAGGAGCCGTGCGTCAGGCGGCAGAAGCACGAAGAGCGGATCGGGACGTCGGCCCGCGCGAGCGCGATCTCGAGGCGCGCCCCGATCATGCCGGCCTCCGCGTGCTTGCCCCCGCGACGCAGGCATTCGTGCAGGCCGTGCAGGCTCCAGACGTTGTCGGGGTGCCGCCGGGCCCGGATGACTCGATCGTCGAATCCGAGGTCCTCGCGATAGACCGCCTCCGCTTCCGCGACCCGGCCCTGCTCGAGCAGCAACGCGCCGAGCGCGTGCCGAACCGGCTGCATCCATCCCCACGGCTCGTCGTAGGGCAGGTGGTCCTCGAGCCGGATCGCCTCGCGCAAGTGCTCGAACGCGACTTCGTGGCGACCCCGGCGGTATTCGATCTCGCCGTCGAGCATTCGCGACGCGATCGCGAAGATGTCGAGCCACACGTTGTTGAACAGGGTGCGGCTCGACGGAACGCGCGCCACCGCGGCGGCGAACCCGTCCTTCTCGCGCGCGGCCGCGGACACCTCTCCGAGGGCCGCGTGGGCCGCGGTCTTCGCGTAGTGGGTGACCGCGGTGGTGACGAGGTAGAGATCCGGGTCCGGCGGCAACGGCTCCGCGACGATCTCCCGCCAGCGCCCGAAGCGCACGAGCGCGTGCAGCCCGAGCCCGTAGTAGCCCTCCAGCATGTCCGCCATCGGCGGGCTCTCAATCCGGATCAGTGCCTCGGGGACGGTCTCCGCGAACTCGCGCACCGCCTCCATGGCGGCGTGGTACTGGCCGAGGAACAGCGCCCCGTAGAGCTTGAAGTGGATGTCGTGGATGCGCGCGTAGGAATACAGGTTGAGGGCCCCGTTGCGCTCGAAGTACTTGCGGTTGCGCGCGATCGCGGCGGAGTTGCGCACGACGACGTTGCGATAGTGCCCGCACTGGAAATCGATGTGCGTCGCCATGTGCTGCAGGTGGCCGCAATCGCGCGCGAGCGCATAGAGCTCGTCTCCGGCACGAAGCGCGGCCTCCGGGGTCGGCGACATCTCCATGAGGTGGATGTAGAAGTGGAGCATCCCGGCGTGGGCGGGCTTCCCCGCCGCTTCCCGGTCCGAAATGGCGCGCTCCAGCACCTCCCGCACTTCGAGGGTCGAGGCGCCGGAGCGGGGGGCGCCGGTCTCGAGGTCCCAGAGCATCCACGGGGTCCGGGACATGAGAGCGTCGGCGAACAGGGTGCAGACGTCCGGATCGTCGGGAAACGCACGCCAGGCCTCGCGCATGGTGTCGGCGTAGCCCTCGGTCCGGGCGGTGAAGTCCGCGGGCTCGCGGTCCGAGGGGCAGCGAACCGCCATCGCCTCGACGAGCGCCCTTTCGACCCCGGTCGCGCGGTGACCGAGCGCGAGCGCCCGCTCGGCGGCCGCATGGGTCTCCTGCAGCCGTCTCGGCAGCTCGGTCGCGTCGAACCGGTCCCACTGGCGGTTGTAGTAGGGACCCGCCGCGTAGGCGACCCCCCAGTGGGCCATCGCGCAATCGGGGTCCGCCGCGACGGCCCGGCGAAAGCAGTCGAGGGATTCCTCGAGGTTGAACCCGTACGCCCACGCGAGTCCGTGATCGAACCAGGCCTGCGCTTCGGCCGAATCAGTGGAAATGGGGCGCGAGTACGACCCGGTATCGTAGTAGTGGTCCAGCGTTTCCATCCTGCTCCCGATCCTGGCGCCGACGTCGCCGTTGTCCAAGCCCGATGAGCTCGAGGGACTGCTCGGGCAAACGACCAAGGGCCGGCGGCCCTACTCCGCCGGCGAAGCCCGTCCTCCGGACGCGACCGCAAGCTGCGAACGCCCTCTGGCCCCGCCCCTGCCGCCGCCGGCGTCGCTTCTCCGCTAGCGGAGCCGGTCCACCAGCCACGACTGGAAGTAGCGCACGCCTTCCTCCCACACCGGAGAGAACTTCACGTCGTCGGCCACCGGAGACCCGCGGGCGGCCTGCTGGAGCTCCATGCAGCGGTGGTCCTGAGGGCGCAGGCCACGCTGATCCGCCATGGAGCGCTCGGGCCCGATCCAGCGGTTGATTGCGGCGTCACGCGCCGCGGCGTGTTCGGGGCCGGTCGCCGCCTCGGGAGCGAAGTACCAGACCATTTCCGCCCGGGTCACGCCCGGCGCGACCGGGGTGTAGATGCCGGGCACGTAAGCGCTCGGGCCGAGGGTCATGGTGGTGTTGGGGAGGACCGCATTGGCGATGCCGTGCTTTTGCCGGACCCCGGCGCGGCTCGGCAGGGGCGGCAGCGTGCTCCCGTCCGCCGCGGTGTCGAGGCGGCGTTCCGGACGGCCCGCATTCGCGCGCAGGATCATGACGTCGCCTTCGCCGATGGAGTCGGTGTAGGGCTTGCCGGTCTCGAGATCGACCTCGTCCGACATGCGCTCGAAGATTCCCTCGTGCACCCAGACGTGGTGATAGACCTCCCAGTTGTCCATCACCAGCTTCCAGTTCGCATTGAACTCCCAGCTCGTGCGATAGCCGCACCGGAAAGCGTCGACGTCGAGGTGCGAGAACTCCGCCGCCATCGGCGCAACGTACTCCTCGAGCGGGGCCGCGTTCTCCGCCAGGTTGACGAAGATGACGTGGTTCCACACCCCGCAGCGCACCGGCACGAGGCCGTTGGCGGCGGCATCGACCGGCTGCCGCTCCGATTTCGCGGTGCCGTCCCAGAAGGGAGTTGCCCGCAGCGCCCCGTCGAGCCCGTAGGTCCATGCGTGATAGGGGCACTGGAGCTGCCGGAGCTTGCGACACGGCTCGGTGAGCACCAGGGTGGCCCGGTGCCGGCACACGTTGTGAAACGCGCGAACCGTGCCCGACTCGTCGCGCAGGATGATGATCGGCACCCCGGCCACCGACACCGGAACGGCGTCGCCGGGGGCCGGCACGTCCGATGCGAAGGCCGCGCCGGTCCAGGTCTGCGGGAAGAGGCGCTGCTGCTCGAGCGCGAAGAAGCCGTCGCTCGTATAGATGCTGGCCGGCAGGCCGCGCGCCTCGGCGAGCGACGGAGCTCTGAGCGCCGCGATCATCGCATCGTCGAGGAAATCTTCGAGCTTCGGGGACGAGTTGCGCATCATGTCATTTCCTGGCCGGGAGCGTGATCGCGGTGCGCCGCGGTGCGCCGGCGCACCGTAGCGCAACGAGTGAAGCATATTCGATCGGACCCCGTTCCCGCCCCCGCCGGCAGTTCCCGCCCGGGCGCCCCGGACCGTCATGCCCGGACCGTCATTCCCGGATCGTCATGCTCGCACCGTCCGGAAATCGGCTGAAACGGCTCACCGCTTTCCGTCTTTCGTGGTGGCCTAAGGGCGAGGCGCCGCCCCCGAGCGGCCCGATCCGACTCGCAGCTCCACCATGTGCCCGCGAATTCGCACCTCGACGACCCGGAGCCGGCGGGTGGCCGGCGCCCGTCTCGGCTCTCCGGTGCGGATGTCGAAGCAGCCCTGGTGAAGCGGGCATTCGATGAGATGGCGATCGAAGTAGCCGTCGCGCAGGAGCGCCCCTTGATGGGTGCAGTACGCGAGCGACGCGTACAGGCCGTCCGGTGCGTCGTAGATCAGGTAGTCGCGTCCCGCCGCGCGGACCGGGGTCACCCCGTTCTTCTCGAGCTCGTCGACGGCGAGCGCCGCCACCCACGAGTCTCCTTCGCTCATCGGGCCGGGTCGAGGGGCCGGTCGCAACGCGGCTTCGCGCCCAGAATCTGGTCGAGCATGTCCCGGTGCGCCCCGAGGTACCCGCCGGGCTCGATCGGCAGTTCGCCCTTCAGCATCTCGTGCAGGCGCGGCAGGGCGTGGTACGGAACGCTCGAGGCATAGTGGTGCTCGGCGTGGTAGCTCATGTTCCAGCACAGCCAGCGGAGCGGCGGCCAGACGAGGCTCGTGCGGGTGTTTCGCCGCATGTCGTGTACCGGCGGCATGCCCACGTGCTCGGTCATGCGGATTGCGCGCATCACCGGCTCGCCGAGCAGCACCGGCAGGAACCAGAACCACAACGGCTCCCACCGGTCGAACACGGCCATCGCGGCCACCACCAGCACGTAGCCGGCGAGCATGAGGCGGGCCTCCCGGATCACGGCCGCGTGCTCGACCTCCGGGACGAAGGCACGGTCGCTCTCGCTCAGCCGGCCAGCGGCATGGCGGGTGATCTCCCGGCACTTCGCCGACCAGTACGGCCCGGACGAAAGGTACGCCAGGTAGCCCCGAAGAGATGTCGGCAACGGAATCTGCTCCGGATCCCGCCCTTCGAGCTGAGTCCAGGTATGGTGGTCGCAGTGCTCGTAACGGAAGAAACGGGGCGCGACCATGACGAGGAAGCCGCACGCCGCACCCACCGCGTCGTTGATCCCCCGGGTGCGAAACGCGGTGTAGTGGGTGCACTCGTGCTGCAGCGAGAAGTGATGCACGAGCACCACCCCGTGCAGGAACATGGCCGGGAGCAGCCAGGGGCCGTCGAGCGCGGCCCACACCACGGCGCCGCTCGCGAATACCGTCGCCAGCCAGAGCACCAGGTGCAGCATGGGCAGGGCATCGGAGCGCTTCATCAGCTCGCGCAGCTCCACGCGGCTGATTCGCCCTTCGGCCACCGCCTGCGAGATCGGCGTGGTGACGAGGGGCGCGGTCACCGGCCCGCCGTTCTCCGGGACGGTAGAAGTCCTTCCACCACGGATGCTCCTCGGATGCGATCGTCCGCTTTCGAACCGCCCGGTCATCTTACTCCCGCCTCCAGGCGCCTACGGAAACCCTGCGCGATAACCGGCATTCGGTGTCTTTCGTCGCTCGGGTCGTCTTGCCGGCGGGGTTCCCGACCATTCGCCCCCAGCGCGGCAACCGACGTCGGGACGGGTCAGCTCGACTGCGGCACTTGAATTCCCTGCCCGCTCGCTTACTCTCGGCACGGGCGGGCAGAATGCCGGGCAACTCCGGCGCCCTCACCTGCCACGGCCACGGGCCGCCCCCGGCGACGCGACGACGGACCAGCGACATGACCGCGACCACCGAACCGCACGGCCGCCCGTACAGCGGATATCACCGCGTTTCCGACGCGCGCGCCGATCCGGAGCTGACCCGCACGGGTCCGCGCACCGCGGCCGGCGAGTACTTCCGGCGCTTCTGGATGCCGGTGGCCATGACCGAAGAGCTCGGGGAGCATCCCACCCCCGTGACCGTGCTCGGCGAGGACCTGGTGCTGTTCCGTGATCTCTCCGGACGGCTCGGCCTGCTGCACAAGCACTGCAGTCACCGCCGCGCGTCGCTCGAGTACGGGATCGTGTCGGAGCGCGGGATCCGGTGCTGCTATCACGGCTGGCTGTTCGACGTGGACGGCACCATTCTCGAGGTGCCCGGCGAGCCGGCGGAGAGCCCCATTCCGCGCCGGCTCTGCCACGGGGCCTATCCCGTGACCGAGGTGTCCGGCCTCGTCTTCGCCTACCTCGGACCTCCCGAGCTCCGGCCCGAGATCCCCATGCTCGACACGCTCTCGCTGCCCCGCGACGATCTCGTGCCCTACGCGATCGACTACCCCTGCAACTGGCTGCAGGTGGCGGAGAACCCGATGGACCCGTTCCATAGCGTGTTCCTGCACACGCGGGTGACCCGTGCGCACTTCAATCCGGCCTGGGGCACCATGCCGGTGGTCGAGTGGCACCCGCTCGAGGACCGGACCGGGATCTACCTCACCAACGTCCGCCGCTGGGAGGAGTACATCTGGGTGCGGACCGCCGAGGTCATGCTTCCGGCCATCGCCCAGCCCCCCGACATCTACCAGAACCCGGACCGGGAGAAGTTCTTCCCCGGCGTCGGCATCACCAAGTGGACGGTGCCGGTCGACGATACCCGCTGCCGGATCATCGCCTGGCGCCACTTCAGCGAGGAGCTCGACCTCGACGGCAAGGGCGATCGCGCGAAGGTCGGGCTCAACAAGGTGGATTTCGTCGGACAGACCGGCATCGAACGCTCCCGCGAGGAAGGCCGGCGCATGCCGGGCGACTACGAGGCGCAAGTCTCCCAGGGCCCAATCACGGTGCACGCCGGAGAGCGGCTCGCGACGACCGACAAGGGAGTGGCGCTCTACCGGCGCATGCTGCGCCGCGCGATCCGCAATCTCGCGGCCGGCGACGAGCCGCCGCAGCCCCGGCCGGGTCCGGACCACCGCGTGCCGACCATGGCCGGTGACATCATCGTCAGGGTGCCGGCGTCGGAGGGAGACGATTTGACACGGCAGCGCACCGTGGGACGCGCGGTCGGGCGCATCGTCCACGAGACCAGGGACCTCGA
>MKWU01001780.1_pt1 | contig 35517 bp, 30 predicted proteins | sample 809101 | NCBI WGS metagenome assembly MKWU01 (sample SAMN05860141, study PRJNA318959) | sponge metagenome | host: Aplysina aerophoba | place: Slovenia: Piran, Adriatic Sea, Gulf of Piran | collected 2013-05-07
CGACCTTGCCGCCGGCACTGCGGGAGGCGACGGCGGAGGCGGCAGCCGAGTGGGAGCGCGGGAGCGGCTCCGCGCGCCCCTGGGGCAGGGGGGCGGCCCCCCGGACCGGCTCCCGCGAGGGCGGCCGGCCGGGGGGGCGGGGCGGGCCCCGGAGAGGACGGCTGGCTGGGCTGGCTGGACGCCCCCGGCCGGGTGCGGGCCGACCTCGACCGCCTGCGCAGCTTCGGGGCCGCCGTGTCGGCGGAGGGCCTGACCCATATCGGCCTGCTCGGAATGGGCGGCTCCAGCCTCTGCCCCGAGGTGCTCCGGGAGACGTTCGGACGCGTCGCCGGGGCCCCGGATCTCCGGGTCCTCGATTCCACCGACCCGGCCCAGGTCCGTTCCTTCGAGCGGGAGCTCGACGTCGAGCGCACCCTGTTCGTGGTGGCGAGCAAGTCGGGCACCACCCTCGAGCCGAATCTCTTCGAGCGCTACTTCTTCGCGCGGGCGGCAGAGCTGATCGGGGCCGAAGCGGCCGCCTCGCGGTTCGTGGCCATCACCGATCCGGGGTCGGCGCTCGACGACCGCGCGTCGACATCGGGATTTCGCGCCGTCTTCCGGGGCGAACCGAGCATCGGAGGGCGCTTTTCCGCCCTGTCGCCGTTCGGCATGGTGCCGGCCGCCGCGATGGGTCTCGACGTCGACCGGTTGCTGGCGTCCGCCGAGCGGATGGCGCAGGCGTGCGGGGCCGGCGTGCCCGCCGCGCGAAACCCGGGGGTCCGGCTCGGCGTCCTGCTGGGGGTTGCCGCCCGGCTGGGCCGCGACAAGGTCACGCTCCACCTGTCGCCGCCCATCCGCAGCCTCGGCGCATGGCTGGAGCAGTTGCTCGCCGAGTCGACGGGCAAGGGAGGGACCGGCATCCTTCCCATCGACGGCGAGGCGCTCGGTGCGCCCGGTGTCTACGCGGAAGACCGGCTCTTCGCCTCGGTTCGGCTCGCCGGCGCGGCGGACGCGGAGCAGGAAGCGGCGTTGGCCCGACTCGAGGCGGCGGGTCACCCCGTCGTCCGGCTGACGCTCACCGACCGCCACGACCTCGCCGGCGAGTTCTTCCGCTGGGAGATGGCGACGGCGGTGGCGGGCGCAATCCTGGGTGTGAATCCCTTCGATCAGCCGGACGTCGAGGCGAGCAAGGTCGCGACGCGCCGCTTGACGACCGAGCACGAGGCGCGCGGCGGCTGGCCCCCGGACACCCCGACCGCCCGCGCTTCGCATCCGGGTGGCGCGATCCTCGCCTTCGCGGACGAGGATCAGGCCGCGTCACTGCGCGGAGCGGCCGGGTCGGAGAGGTTCGACGAGCTGCTGGCCGCCCACTGCGCCCGGCTCCGCCCTCGCGACTACTTCGGCGTGCTGGCCTACGTGGAGCGCTCCGGGGCGCACGAGGCGTCGCTTGCGCGACTGCGCATTGCCGTCCGCGATGCCCGGCGCGCGGCGACGACGGTCGGGTTCGGACCCCGCTTCCTGCACTCGACCGGTCAGGCCTTCAAGGGAGGACCGAACAGCGGCGTCTTCCTCCAGGTGACGTGCGACGACGCGGACGATCTGCCCGTGCCGGGTCACCCGTCGACCTTCGGAATCGTGAAGACGGCGCAGGCGCGTGGCGACGCGGCCGTGCTGTCCGAGCGCGGCCGCCGGGTGCTCCGCCTGCGCCTGACCGGACCGGTGGGCCCGGGGCTGGCCGCACTGGCGGACCGGGGGCAACGGCCGGTCGCGATCCGCGTCCGGCCCCCCGAGGAGCCGGCCGAGGCGGGGTAGAATCGCGCCGTCGAGCGAAGCCGTCAGGATGTTGCCGCCGGCCAGGAGTCTGCGCCGTAGAACGGTGCAGACTGCTGGGAGGGTTGGTTGGGCACCAGGCGGAGCCGTCAGGCGACGAATGGTGGGCTAGGAGTCTGCGCCGTAGAACGGTGCAGACTGCTGGGAGGGTTGGTTGGGCACCAGGCGGAGCCGTCAGGCGACGAATGGTGGGCTAGGTGCCGGTCCAGCGCGGCGCGCGTTTCGCGAGAAACGCGTCGACGCCCTCGTGGAAATCGGCGCTCGTGTAGCACGTGATGATCAGATCGCGTCCCAGCGCCGGATCGGTCCGCCGGTGCGCCTGAATCCGCCGAATCATCTCCTTGCTCGCGCGAATGGTCAGGGGCGCGTTCGCCGCCATCGTCTCGGCGTACTCCCGAACGACGGCGTCGAGCCGGTCGGGCTCGACGACCCGGTTGACGAGACCGGCGTCGGCGGCCTCCGCGGCCGGCAGGAGACGGCCCGTGAACAGGAGCTCCTTGAGGCGCGCCGGGCCGATCAGGTCGAGGAACCGAGCATGGTTCGACGCGGAGAGGCAGTTGCCGAGCGTCCGCGCGATCGGCACGCCGAAGCGCGACCGCGTGGTGCAGATCCGCAGGTCGCAGGCGGCCGCGAGCGCGCAACCCCCGCCGGTCGTCACCCCGTCGATGGCGGCGGTGGTCGGCTTGGCGGGCCGTTCCAGCCGGGCGAGCGCCGGGGTGATGCGTTGGGGCGAGCCGTTCCAGCCGGTCGACGACGGAGTCGATGCGTTGCTCGTAGCGCACGCCGTCCTCCGCCGTGCGGAACGTACGGAACTGCGCGATGTCCGTCCCGGCGACGAACGCCTTCGATCCGGCTCCCCGCAGGACGACGACCCGAACATCGTCCGCCCGCTCGATCTGCTCGCACTCCTCGACCAGCGCGTCGTACATCGGCCAGGTCATGGCGTTGCGGGCCTCGGGGCGATTGAACGTGATGACGGCCACCGGACCGTCCTGGGTGCGCACGACGTGTGGGGTCGACACGATGGGAGCCTCCCGTCCCGTGACGCGTCACGGCGGCAGCAGCCATGACCTCCGCGCTCGACGGCATCCGCGTGCTCGACGTGACGCAGGTCATGGCGGGGCCGTACTGCGCGACGGTACTGTGCGACATGGGCGCCGATGTGATCAAGGTGGAATCGCCCGCGGGCGACTCGTCCCGCCGCATGGCCGGCGCCGAGGGCGACGACAGCGCGGCGTTCAACGCCGTGAACCGCGGCAAGCGGGGCATCGTCGTCGACCTGAAGGCGGCGCGCGGGCAGACGGTTCTTCGCCGCCTGGCGGCCGCCGCGGACGTTCTGGTCGAAAACTACCGGCCGGGCGTGATGGCACGGTTCGGGCTCGACTACCCGTCGCTCGCGCGGACGAATCCGCGCCTCATCTACGCCTCCATCTCCGGGTACGGGCAGACCGGGCCGGCCGCCGGCAAGGGAGGGTTCGACCTGGTCGCCCAGGGCGTCTCCGGGCTGATGTCGGTGACCGGGGAGCCGGACCGCGCGCCGGTCAAGGTCGGGGTGCCGCTGACCGATCTCGGGGCGGGTCTGTTCGCGGTCATCGGCATCCTGGGTGCGCTCCAGCACCGCACGCGCACGGGCCGCGGCCAGCACGTCGACACCGCCCTCGTCGACGCCGGGGTGGCGCTGTCCGTCTGGGAAGCGACGGAGCTGTTCTCGAGCGGGCAGGTGCCCCTGCCCCTCGGGTCCGCGCACCGCATGAGCGCCCCCTACCAGGCGGTGCGGTGCAGCGACGGCTACATCACGCTCGGCGCGGCCAACGACCGCATCTTTCGCCGTCTCGCGCACCTGCTGGGACATCCGGAATGGGTGGACGATCCCGCCTTCGCGAGCGACGGCAGCCGGGTCCGCCACCGGCAGCGCCTGGCGGCGGCCATCGAGGCGGTCACCGCGACCCGCCCGCGCGCGCACTGGCTGGCCGAGCTCGACGCCCACGACATCCCGTGCGGTCCGATCCAGAACTACCGCGAGGTGATGGACGATCCGCAGGTGCGGGCCCGCGAGATGGTCATGGAGACGCGGCACCCGACGCTGGGGACGATCTCGACGCTCGGCACGCCCATCAAGCTGTCGGCGACGCCGCTCACGCCGGGGCGCCCCGCGCCGCTCCTGGGCCAGCACACCGACGAGGTCCTGGGCGAAGCGGGATACGGCGCAGTCGAGATCGCCGCGCTGCGGGCGGACGGCGTCGTACGGTAGAGGTCGGCACCTCGGAGCGGCGCCATCTTCCCGCCACGGAGAGGCGCGGTTTCGCGGATGCCCGGTTGGGGTGCTGCGCCGCGCGGCGGCGGAGCCGCCGGCGACCACATCGGGGCGAGTTGGAGGGACGGCGCCAGATGGCGAGCTACACGATTGCGTTGATTCCGGGCGACGGCATCGGGAACGAGGTGGTGCCGGAAGGGGTGCGCGTCCTCGAGGCGGCCGGGCGCCGCTACGGGTTCGAGTTCCGCTGGCGCAACTACGATTGGGGCTGCGAGCGGCACGCCCGAACCGGTGCGATGGCCGCCCCCGACTACCTCGACGAGCTGCGCCGCGCCGATGCGATCTACCTGGGCGCGGTCGGTTATCCGGGCGTTGCCGACCACGTGTCGCTCTGGGGACTGCTGATTCCCATTCGGCGAACCTTCGATCAGTACGTCAATCTGCGCCCCGTGCGCCTGCTGCCGGGTCTGGCGTCGCCGCTGGCCGGACGCACGCCCGAGGAGATCGACTTCGTGGTGGTACGCGAGAACACCGAGGGCGAGTACTCCGAGATCGGCGGCCGGATGTTCGCCGGCACCGACGAGGAGCTCGTCGTGCAGCAGTCGGTCTTCACGCGGCGCGGCACGGACCGCATCCTCCGCTACGCGTTCGAGCTGGCGCGGTCGCGTCCAGAGCGTCACCTCACGTCGGCCACGAAGTCGAACGGCATCATCCACAGCATGCCGTTCTGGGACGAGCGGTTCTCCGCGGTCGCCACCGAGTATCCCGACGTCCGGACGGACCAGTTCCACATCGACATTCTCGCCGCGCACCTAGTGCAGCACCCCGACTGGTTCGACGTAATCGTCGCAAGCAACCTCTTCGGGGACATCCTGTCGGACATCGGACCCGCCGCCGCCGGCTCCATCGGGCTGGCGCCGGGGGCGAACATCAATCCGGAGCGCAAGCACCCTTCGATGTTCGAGCCGGTCCACGGGTCGGCGCCCGACATCGCGGGGCGCGGCATCGCCAACCCGATCGGACAGATCTGGACCGGCGCCCTGATGCTCGACCACCTCGGCGAGCGGGAGGCGTCCGCGGCGATCGTGCGCGCCGTCGAGGCGCAGGTCGGCGGGGGCGAGCGGCTCACCCGGGACCTCGGGGGAACCGCGGCCACAACGGAGCTCGGCGCCGCAATCGCCGAGCGGGTGGAGCACGGGGGGTAAGTAGGCCGCCCACGGCCCAAAGGGGCCGCGGGCGGCAGCAGCGGACGACCCGTCGACGCCGCCCTACGCCCCGCGGGCTACAGGTTGAAGCCGCGCTCGTCGTGCAGCGAGAGGTCGAGTCCCTCGCCTTCTTCCTCGGCGTCCACGCGCAGCCCCATCACCACGTCGAGGACCTTGGCGATCACGAAGGTGAGCACGCCCGAGTAGGCGATGGTGGCGCCGGCTCCCGCGAGCTGCAGTCCTACCTGCCGTCCGATTCCGACCCCTTCGGCGAGGCCCGCTCCGCCGAACGCGGTCGCCGTGAACACCCCGGTCAGGACTGCTCCGACGAAGCCGCCGACGCCGTGCACGCCGAAGACGTCGAGGGAGTCGTCGTAGCCCAGCCTTCGCTTCAGGCTGCTCGCAGCCCAGTAGCAGAGCACGCCGGAGGCGATGCCGATGGCGAGGGCGCCGGCCGGGCCGACCGTCCCCGAGGCGGGCGTGATGGCGACCAGGCCGGCGACCGCGCCGGTGGCGATGCCGAGCGCGCTCGGCTTGCCGTGCGAGAACCACTCGACGGTCATCCAGGTGAGGGCCGCGGTGGCCGTGGCGATGTGCGTCACGGTCATCGCCATGCCGGCGACGCCGTCGGCAGCCAGCTGGCTGCCGGCGTTGAAGCCGAACCATCCCACCCACAGCATGGACGCGCCGACGACCGTGAGCACGAGGCTGTTGGGCGGCATCGGGGTCGTCGGGTACCCGGACCGCGGGCCGATGACGATGCAGAGCACGAGTGCGGCGACGCCCGCGTTGATGTGCACGACCGTGCCGCCGGCGAAGTCCAGCACGCCCAGCTCACCGAGCCATCCGCCGCCCCAGACCCAGTGGGCGACCGGCGCGTAGACGATGGTGACCCAGAGGGCCATGAACGCCATCATCGACGAGAACTTCATCCGCTCGGCGAACGCGCCCACGATGAGCGCCGGCGTGATGATGGCGAACGTGAGCTGGAACATCTGGAACACGGATTCTGGAATCGTGCCGGACATCGAGTCCACGCCGACCCCGGACAGGAAGAACTTCCCGACCCCGATGAACGCGTTGAGGCCGCCGCCGTCCCCGAACGCCAGCCCGTACGCATAGACCGTCCACAGGATCGTGACGAGGCAGGTGATGGCGAAGCACTGCATCATCACCGACAGGACGTTCCGGGCCCGGACCAGCCCGGCGTAGAAGAGCGAGAGTCCCGGAATCGTCATGAACAGGACGAGCACGGCCGACGTGAGCATCCAGGCGGTGTCTCCCGAGCTCAGGCCGTCCTGAGCCCAGGCCGCGCGCGGGACGGCGACGGCGAGCACGCCGCCCAGTCCGACCAGTATCGCTTTCGACTTGAAGGTCATGCGCTTGCTGCCCCTCTCAGAGAGCGTCGGGTCCCGACTCGCCCGTGCGGATCCGGACGACCTGCTCCATGTCGCTCACGAAGATCTTGCCGTCGCCGATCTGTCCGGTGCGCCCGGATGTCTTGACGGCGTCGACGACCGACTCGGCGCGGTCGTCGGCGACGACGATTTCGAGCTTGATCTTCGGCACGAAGTCCACGGAGTACTCGGCGCCGCGGTAGATCTCCGTGTGGCCCTTCTGTCGGCCGAACCCCTTGACCTCGGTGGTCGTCATACCGGCGACGCCGAGGCGCGACAGCGTGTCGCGCACCTCGTCGAGCATGTGCGGCTTGATGATCGCGGTGACCAGCTTCATTCTGCGGCTCCTTCCCCGGCGGCTGTCGCGCCCGGCCCGTGTCGGTCCCGCGGGTTCGCGGCCCGCGGACCGGCGCCACTATATCAAGCGACGGGCCTACGCCGCCGCGAAATCCGGGAGGCTCCCACCTCGTTCGATCAGCGCGCGCGCGACCCGGCTGTCGAGGGCGATACGGTCCGCCGGCAGGGGCAGTCGCCGATCGACGGCCGCAAGCGCGTCCCGCAGGTCGTCGCCGGCGTGCAAGCCACTGAGCAGCGTGGCGGCCTCCTGTCGAATGCGGCCGGCCGCGCGCTCGAACGTGAGCCGGGCAAGCGCCGCGGCGAGCGACGTGTCGGCGTCGGGTCGGCCGTCCTCCAGCTTCCGGACGCGGAGGGCGGTCGACTCCGCCGCGTAGAGCTCGATCGCCATGCTCGCGATCCCGCCCGGATAGGCCTGCCGCTCGTCGTCGAGGAGGCGGGCGGTTCCGAACCGGGCGACCGCCTGCGACAACAGGTCGAGGCAGATCGCGCGCAGGCCGGCCACGGGAGCGCGAAGTGCCGAGGCGCGGGCCGGATCGACGTCGGGCGATTCGAGCCGGGCCGGCAGAATCGGCCTCGGCAGTTCGAGAACTCCCCCGTCGATCCGCTTGAGGATCGCTTTCGCAACCGACAGCCGGCAGATCTCGCTCGTCCCCTCGTAGATGCGTGTGATCCGCGAGTCGCGGTACATCCGGGCCACCGGGTAGTCCTCGCTGAAGCCGTTGCCGCCGAAGATCTGCAGCGCCTCGTCGGACAGGCCGTGGTAGGTCTCCGAACCGAACACCTTTGCCATGGCGCACTCGGCCGAGAATTCCGCGAGCGTGGCGAGCTTGGCGTCGAGCGACTCGCGCGCGCCGTGGTCGAGCGCCCCGAGCGCGGTGTAGACGAGGCCGGCCGTGCGGTAGGCGACCGACTCCGCCGCGTAGGCGCGCGCGGCCATCTCGGCCAGCTTGGCCTGGATGAGGCCGAAGCTGGCGATCGGACGGCCGAACTGCTGCCGTTCGGCGGCATAGGCGGCCGCGGTGGCCAGCGCCTTCTTGGACGTGCCGGCGCAATTGGCGGCCATCTTCATCCGGCCCAGGTTCAGCGTGCACAGCGCCACCCGGTGCCCCTTGCCGATCTCGCCGAGGACGTTCTCGACGGGGATCGCGACGTCGTCGAGGGTCAGGGCGCAGACCGAAGAGCCGTGCAGGCCGAGGAGCCGCTCGTGCCCGCCGACGGTCAGCCCCGGCGTCTCCCGCTCGAGCAGGAAGGCGGTGAACCTCGTGCCGTCCACCTTGGCGAACAGGATGAACAGATCGGCCCATCCGGCGTTGGTGATCCACTGCTTCGCGCCGTTGACGACGTAGTGCGTGCCGCGCTCGTTCAGCACTGCGGTCGTGCGGATGTTCATGGCGTCCGACCCCGAGCCGGGCTCCGTCAGCGCGAACGCGGCCATCATCCGGCCGTCCATGCAGCGCTGGAGGTAGCGGGCCCGCTGCGCCTCCGTGCCGAAGTTGATGAGCGGCAGCGTGCCGATGCCCTGGTGGGCGAAGACGGTCGAGGCCAGGCCGCCGAAGGCGGAGCGCTTCTCGCTCATGCCGGCGATGGCCAGGACGTTGAGACCGAGCCCGCCGTGCGACTCCGGCACCTCGGCCATGAAGATCCCGAGCTCGGCGGCCTTGCGGAAGAGCGGCAGGATGACCTGTTCGTCGCGCTGCTCGATCCGTTCGAGATGCGGGGCGACCTCCTGCGCCGCGAATTCCTCGATGGACCGCATCAGGAGACGTTCCTCCGCCCCCATGTCGTCCGGAATGACGATGTCGCCGGGTGACGACTCGTCGACGAGAAAGCCGGTACCGCGAAGCCTGGACGTAACGCTCATGATCTGCTCCGTGCCCGCCGGGCGACCGCCGCGAATCGGCGCTCCGCCCCGCGCGGCCGACGCGATTGTACTTCCGGCGCGCACGGTTCGCTGCCACCGCGGCGCTCACCTCGGCGATCGCGATCGCCAAACCCTCGCGCTCCCCTCCCGGGTTCTCCCGATCAGCGGGCGGCATGCCGCCGACGACCGGTCGGCCCATCGGCCGCCCCGGATAGGATCCACGCATGAGAGTCGGATTCATCGGCCTGGGGGTGATGGGTCGGCCCATGGCCCGCAATCTGCTGCGCGGGCGGCACGAGGTGACGGTCTACGCGCGGCGGGCGGCGTCGGCAGCACCGCTGGTCGAGCGGGGGGCGCTCACCGCGGAGACTCCCGCCGCGCTGGCTGCGGCGTGCGACGCCGTCTTCACGATGGTGACCGGCACGGCGGATGTCGAAGCGATTCTGCTGGGCGACGACGGCGTGGTCCACGGCGCCCGGCCCGGCACGGTGGTCATCGACACCAGCACCATCGACCCGCCGGCGACGAAGGAAATGGCCGCGGCGCTGGCGGAGCGCGGCATCGACCTGCTCGACGCGCCGGTCTCCGGCGGACCGCAGGGGGCGCTCGACGCCACCCTGTCGATCATGGTCGGGGGCAAGGCCGAGGTGCTGGAGCGGGTCCGGCCGCTGCTCGACTGCGTCGGCGCGAAGGTGCGTCACATGGGCGGGCCGGGGGCTGGACAGACGACGAAGGCGTGCCATCAACTGCTGCTGCTCGTCACGGCGCAGGGCGTCGCGGAAGCCCTGACCCTGGCGCGGCGGAGCGGCCTCGACGCAGGCCGCGTCCGGGACGCGATGCTCGACGGGATGGCCTCGAGCCGCGTGCTCGACTTCTTCGGCGACCGCATGGTGCGACGCGACTTCGCGGCCGGCATCGAGAGCCGCCTCTACCACAAGGACCTCGACATCGTGCTGCGCCTCGCCCACGCGCTCGGCGTGGCCCTGCCCACCGGGGCCGTCACCATGCAGTCGATCAACGGCCTGCACGGCCGGGGGCTCGGCCGCAACGACCTGTCGGCCCTGCTCGCGCTGGTCGAGGAGATGGGTGCAGGGCGCGAGCCGGAGGAGCCGTCATGAGACGCGTCGTCGGGTGGCGCCCGGGGCCCGGCACCGTACGCCGCGCCGTGGCAGGTCTTGCACTAGCCGCGGTGTCGTGGCTGCCCGCGGGGTCATGGCTCGCCGCGATGTCACCTCTCTCGGAGACCGAGAGCGGCGCGCCGGTGGCGCACGGGCGGGAGCGCCCGGCGCGAGTCGAGCGCACGGTCTACCTGATGGGCACGGTGGCGCGCTTCGTCGCCGAAGCCCCGGACCGCGAGACGGGTCTCCTGCGGCTCGAGCGGATGGTGCGGATCGTCGAGGCTACGGAGGCCGAGCTCAGCACCTGGCGGGACGACAGCGTCCTGAGCGCGCTGAACCGGCAGGCCGTCGGTGTACCGCGGCCGGTTCCGGCCGTCACCTGCGACCTGTTCCGCCGACTCACGACCTGGCATGCCGCGACCGGGGGAACGTTCGACCCGGCGGTCGGACGCCTCGTCGACGCCTGGGGGCTGCGCCGGTCCGGAGCGTCTCCCGGCATCGCCTCCCCGGAACAGGCGCCGGCGGGTTTCCACCGCCTCGAGCTCGACCGAGCTCGGTGCACCGTCACGCGCAGGGCCCCGGTGACGCTCGACGCCGGCGCGTTCGGCAAGGGGGAGGCGCTGGATCGCGTGCGCCGGGCCGACACGGGCGCCGAGGGCGCCTGGCTCATCGATTTCGGCGGGCAGGTGGCGGTGTCGGGACCGGCGGCAGACGGTCCTTGGCCGGTTGCCCTTGCCCATCCCGAGCGGCGGGCGGAGGCGGCCGCGCGCCTCCGCCTGGGCGGCGGCTCGCTCGCGACGAGCGGCCCCTCGGCGCGGGACGTGCGGTTGGACGACGGAGGCCGGCTCGGTCACATCCTCGATCCGCACTCGGGTCGGCCGGTCGCCCGGTCCGCCCCGGTGACGGTCTGGCACGAGCAGGCGTTCGTCGCGGACGTCCTGTCCACCGCCCTCTACGTGATGGGCGCCGATACCGGACTGGCCTGGGCCGGGGCGCGCGACCTCGCGGCCGCCTACCTGATCGCGGATGCCGCCGGCGGCGGCGTCCGCGTGCGCGCGACGCAGGCGTTCGAAGAACGATTCGGCCGGCGGCGGTAGCGAGCGCACGGGGCCGAGACGGCGGAAGCGCAGCAGCGCGTGCGCGATGCTAATCTAGGAGTCTGCGCCGTAGAACGGTGCAGACTCCTAGCAGGGTTGGTTGGGCACCAGGCGGAGCCGTCAGGCGACGAATGGTGGGCTAGTCTGGAGAACGAGGGGGACATGCCGGGATCAGGTGCGCGCGCCTTGCTCGTCGTGGACGTTCAGAACGATTTCTGCGTCGGCGGAAGCTTGGCGGTACCGGGCGGGGATCGGGTGGTCGAGCCGATCAACAGCCTGATGTCCGGCTGCGCCGAAGCCGGGATTCCCATCTTCGCGTCCCGCGACTGGCATCCGGCCGAATCCCGGCACTTCGCCGACCACGGCGGGCCCTGGCCGGTGCACTGCGTGGCAGACTCCCCGGGGGCCGCGTTCCACCCGGGACTTCACCTGCCGGTCGACGCGCGCATCGTGAGCAAGGGGCAGGCGCCCGACACGGACGGCTACTCCGCCTTCGACGGAACGCTAGCGGACGGCACCGGGCTCCGCGAGGCGCTCGCGGCCGGCGGTGTCCGGGAGCTGGTGGTCTGCGGCCTCGCCACCGACTACTGCGTGCGAGCCTCGGTGCTCGACGGGGTGCGACTGGGCCTCCGCGTCGAGGTCGTGACCGACGCCATCGCGGCGGTGGATGCCGCAGGCGGAAAGAGTGCCGCCGTCGAGATGCGCGACGCGGGCGCGACCCTCACCACGGTCGAGACAATCCTCGCCCGTCCCTGACGCGGCGTCTTGCGAGTCTCGCTAGGCGCGAAACTGCTGCGCGCTTCGCTCCCGCGCCCCTTGGGCCGCCAAGCTTCGTCAGGCGCTTCCGAGCGGTGAGGCGCCTCCGCTTGGCGTGGCGGCTCCGCTCGGTCCGACTAGTTGCCGGCCCGGAGGGGACTGGGGCCGCCCCGGAAGGTGAGCAGGTAATCGCGAATCGCCTCTATCTGCTGCTCCCCGTCTTGGCCGAACTGCGGGTAGAACGAGCCCGGCAGCTCCGTCCACAGCATCGGCATCCGGGTGCCGGGCTGGATGGCCAGCGGCTCGCGAAGCCAGTCGAGGATCCACTCCGGCTGGAGGCGCTCGGACGCCATGCGCAGATCGGGAGCGAGATTGTCCGTCGGCTGGTCGGCCGGAATGGTGTCGAGCACGTGACACTGCTGGCACCGCAGCAGGTCGAACAGCTCGCGTCCCTCGGCCGGCACCTGGGCCAGGGTAACCGGATCGTGGGTCCGGAACGGACCGACGACGTCGGAGATGGCCGCGAAGTAGTCGAGCACCCCGTTCCAGTGGTCGTCCTCGAGCCCGAAGTTCGGCATCCGAACGTCGAGCCACGGCCGGATCGTGATCGGCTCGCGGAGGAACGCGTAGAGCCATTCCGGGCGGACCTTCGCCCCCTCCGGTGTCAACATCGGCGGGGCCAGCGACGGATCGTCGAGCAGGTCGCGGTAGTCGCCCCCATCGGCCTCGATCTCGTGGCAGCCCACGCAGTTTCGCCTCCGGACCAGGTTGCGGCCCTCCCGCAGCGCATCGTGCCGGGCCGACCGGGGAACCTGGGCGGCCAGGGGCTGCACGTCGGTCTGAAAGCTCTGGATGGCCGTCGCGAAAAGCGTGACCTCCTCTTCGCTCATGCCGAAGTCGGGCATCCGCAGCTTCTCGAGCGGTTGCAGCACGCGGCTGCGATCGAACGCCCGCGGGTCGCGCATCTTCTGTTTGAACCACTCGATCTTCGTGTGCGGGATGTCGTGCACGAACGCGAAGTCGAGGCGCGGGAGAAGCTTGCTCCCCTCTTCAGTGAGCTCGATGCCGATCGGCTGCGTCTCCTGTCCGAACCCGGCGATCTCGTGGCAACTGTAGCAGCCGTAGCGGCCGATCACGCGCCGTCCGAGGTCGAGTTGCTGCTCCTCGGCCGACATCCCCGCGACGAGCTCCTCCGCCTCGGCAGACGGCAGGACGGACCGCACATAGTCGAGAAGCACATCCCGCACGTCGCCGTCTTCGTACGTCGCCTGCGCCGGCTGGCCGGCCGAGCCGGTGAGGCCGCTCAGGTAGGCGGCCACGTCGGCCACCTCCCGATCCGTCAGCCGCAGGTCCGGCATGTAGGTCTCGTTGCTGAAGTGCCGCGGATCCCTCACCCAGTCGAACAGCCACTCGTAGCTGGTCTTGTCGCCGATGCTCTGCAGTGGCTGCCCGAACGTGCGCCGCGGCCCGGCTTCGAGGCGCGACTCGTCACCGACGATGTGGCAGGCCAGGCAGCCGACCGAGGCGACCACCTCCCCCCCGCGGGCCGCGCGGCCCCCCGGCGGCCGCCCCACCCCCGACCCGCGGGCTTCCGAGGTGGGCGGCCGCCCGGGCCGACGCCCTCCCCGCCGCGGGCCGCGCTGCCGCGCGGCGGACGCCGCACCGCGAACTCGTGGTCTTCGGAGTTGGCGAACAGGTAGGCGACCACCGAGTCGATCTCCACCTCGTTCCGGCGCGCGTCCTCCGGCGAGCTCGTGTTGGAGTTGTACCAGACGCGCGGCATCCACGTGCTCGACTTGACGGCCCGCGGATCGCGAATCCAGTTCGCGACCCACTCGGGCTCGAGCTTCGCCCCGATGCGCGTCAGGTTCGGCCCCGGCTTGCGCAGATCCTCGAAGCCGCGGGTACGGTGGCACGCATAGCAGCCGGCCCGCTCGTAGAGTCCGTAGGCCACGTTGAGCGTCGACGCTTCCGGCACGTGCACCGTATCCTTGTGGCACTTGGCGCACGAGGCCTCCGTCATCTCCGTCGGCAGCATCGGGTAGTCCCACAGATGCGGAACCTCCCAGCCGTACTCCTCTTCCCAACGGTGGGTCTGCTCGTCGCCGGTCGGCGTGTGCGACGAGTGGACGAAGCCGACCGACTGCCCCATTCCGTCGTGGCAGACCGAACACCCGGTGCTACCGAGCGGATGCGGGGACGCGCTCCCCACGTAGGTCTCGAGGCTTGAGTGCGTCCGAAACGGCTGCGGGTAGTCCTCGAAGCCCTCCCGGTCGATTGCCAGGTGGCAGGTCTGGCAACGATCCATCTTCGGGACGCGGGTGAAGTTCACGTCGTCGACGATGTTCGGGGTGATCGTCTGCTGGACGGTCAGCGTCGGGGCCATGAAGTCGAGCAGCGGAGCGTTCAGCAGGTAGTCGTTGACGAAGTCGACCTCCAGGTCGACGAGCAGGGCTTCCAGGCGCGTGGTCTCGGCCGTGATCTCCCGAATCTCCGTGTCCGCGTCGCTGACGCCGCCGGTGAACTCCCGGATCTGGTCCCGGAGCCGGTCACGGGCGGCGGTGAGATCCTCGACCTCGAGCCCCAGCTCGATCCAGCGGTCGTACATCGCGTCGATGGCCGGGCGCAGCCCCACCGCGTCCTCCGGGTGCTCCGCCTGGATCTCCTCGAAGGCGTACCGTTCGACGTCGTAGTCCGCCTTCTGGAAGTTGTAGTTCTGGCTCGCGAGATAGAGATCTGCCTCCACGTCCGCGAGTTGGCTCTCGAGGTCGTCCACGCGCTGCCGGTTCAGCAGCACGGTCTGCTCGGCCTCGGCGCGCTGCGCGCGCAGGGTCTCGAGCCGGTCGGAGTCGACAGCCTCCTGTGCAGCCTCCAGGCTGAGGCGCGTCACCTCCGATTCCAGCAGCACGAACTGCCGCTGGTAGCCCTTCCACTCGCGGTCGTAGTCGTCCCAGATCAGCCAGATGCTGCTCAGGAAGAGGAACAGACTCGACGCGGCGAATACGACGTTGAGGAAGTCGACGTTGTAAGCGTGCCCAACGCTTTTCTTGTCTGCCATGGGTGTACGGCTAGATGTTGAAGAAGTACTCGGGGATTGAGACGATGTTCTTGAGGTTGAAGACCCAGCGCGCCAACATCTTGACCGGCAGCGACAGCATCATGAGGAACAGCGTCACCGTCACGTAGAAGCGGGTTGCTCCGAGCCGTTCGTAGTAGCTCCGGAAGACCGTCCGGGCCAGGATCACCGGCAACGCGAAAACGTACGCGAGCGTGAGGAGAATCCCGACGCTCTCGCGGATCAGGATATTGTCGGGCAGCGCCTGACCGAGCCCCCGCACCCAGACGTACTCGGACAACTGGACGTTGGTGAGCGCCTCCAGTTTGTGGACATCCCAGTACTCGAACGGCCCGAAGAAGTTCCAGTTCGGGCCGCGGAGAAAGGTGCCGAGGACGATGAGCGACGACCAGAGGACGACGAAGCCGAAGAGGAAGATGACGATCTCGGCCTTGCGTTCGTTGAAGGTGTAGTAGCCGTTGCCCTTCGGATTCGTGTCGATGTACGGGATCGCCATCAGGCCGACGATGATGAGACTGGGCAGCACCACGCCGGCCAGCCACGGATCGAAGTAGACCAGCATCTCCTGGAGCCCGAGGAAGTACCAGGGAGCCTTCGACGGATTCGGCGTGGCGGCCGGGTTCGCCGGCTGCTCGATGGGAGCCTCCAGGCCGATGGACCAGACGACGAGGATTGCCGTGCAGAGGATCAGGGAGATCAGCTCCGTGTACACCAGGTCCGGCCACACCCAGACGCGATCCGACTCCTGCTTCTCGATGATTTCGTCGCCGGCCTCCATCCGCTTGTCGTTGAGCACCGCCTCGCGCATCGAATACCAGGTAAAGAAGATCACCAGGAAGATCAGCGCCACGATCGGCACGTTGTCGGGCTTGGCGATGATCAGCACGAAGTTCTCGTCGAAGAGCCCGAAGAAGAAGAAGACGCCGAGGACGGCCATCAGGCCGCAGCCGACGACGTTCCTGGCGAACATCTCCCGCTTCCAGACGATGAGAGCGAGCGCGACGACCGAGAGGATGAAGAACAGCCTCGGGTCGGCGAAGATGTTGATAAAGCTCTTGATCGCGTCCATGTCGTAGCCTGATCCGCCGATGGGTCGGCGTTGGTCAGTCTCCTCTAGAGCGGCCCCGAGATGCCACCGTCCTTCCGCACGCGCCAGAAGTGAACCGCCATAAGGAACCCGATCACGAGGGGCAGCGCAACACAATGCAGGACATAGAAGCGCAGCAGCGCCCCCTCCCCGACGAAGGTCCCGCCGAGCAGGGCGAACCGCGCATCGGCGGCCGCGTGGATCAGTTGCACGTCACCCAGCGCCAGCAGCGAGGCCCCCGGCCCCTCGTATCCCAGGAACGGCGTCGCGCGCGCCATGTTCGAGCCGACCGTGATCGCCCAGATGGCCAACTGATCCCACGGAAGGAGATACCCGGTGAACGAAAGGAGCAGCGTCAGCACCAGCATGATGACGCCGACGTTCCAGTTGAACTCCCGCGGCGGCTTGTACGAGCCCGTCATGAAGACCCGGAACATGTGTAGCCACACCGTGATGACCATCGCGTGCGCGGCCCAGCGGTGCATCTCCCGCATGATGCCCAGCGGCACGTGCTCGCGCAGGCCGACGATGTCCGAGTAGGCGTACTCGAGGGTCGGCCGGTAGTAGAACATCAGCAGCACGCCGGTGAACGTCAGGTTGAGGAACAGGAAGAAGCTCAACCCGCCCATGCACCAGGTGTAGCGCAGGCGCACGCCGTGCTTCTTCAGGCGCACGGGATGCAGGTGCAGGAAGACGTTCGACAGCATCACCAGGACCCGGTTGCGGTCGTTGATCGGCGCCGCATGCCGGAAGATGGAGGTCCAGATCTGCGTCTCGGTCAGCCAGTTCCAACCTCGTACGAGTGCGCTCTCTTGCGGTTCAATCGTCTTCGCGTCGGCCATCGTCAGCGCCCTATCCTATACCTGCAGGAAGGCCTCGGGGTCGGTCCACTGCCCCAACTCCTCCTGGAACTTCCTCGCCTTGTCGATCATGATCTGGCCGTCCTCGGCCAGGACGATGCGGGCTCGCTCGAGTGGACGCGGCGCCGGTCCCTCGAAGTTGATCCCGGTGGGCCGGAACCCGCTCCCGTGGCACGGGCACTTGAACTTGCTCTCGGCGGCAAGCCAGTTCGGCGTACAGCCGAGATGGGTGCAGGTGACCAGCAGAGCGTAGAATCCGGGGGCTTCGTGATAGTCGTCGAACGGGGTCCGCACCACCCACACCCCGAACGCGTTCTTCCACCGCTCATCCACGCCGTCGCCGTAGTCGGTCGGGAAACCGATCGTGAACTGCTGCGGCGGCTCGTTCAGGACGTTCGGGAACATGAACCGGGCGGTGCCGCCCACCATGCACCCGACGAACGACGCGGTGAAGGCGCCCCACGCCAGGCCGATCCAGCCGCGGCGCCCCATCAGCGGCGAGCTGTCGTCGGGGACGGCGGCCGCCCTGCGGGGGGCGCTGCCGGCAGCGGCGCGCGTCCGCCCGCCCCCCGGCGGCGGGGGGGAGGCCCCCCCCCCCCGGCCCGACCCAGCCGCGGCGCCCCATCAGCGGCGAGCTGTCGTCGGGGACGGCGGCCGCCTTGCGGGGGGCGCTGCGGGCAGCGGCGCTCGTCGTCCGTCCCGCCAGCGCCGGGTTGGGCGCGGGTGCCGCAGGCTTGGGCTTCGGCTTCGCCGGCGGCGGTGCGCCAGCGGGTGGTGGGCTCACAGGACCATCAGTCTCTGCCATCGTCGTTCCCTGCTCCGTCTCTCCCGCCTGGACCGGAACCGCACGGTCCGGTCAACGGATCGCCAGCGCCGCATCCCCGACCTGCCGGGGCGCGGGCGCCAGCGCGTCCAGCGCCTCGAGTGCTGCGTTGCGGACCCGCAGGCTCGCATCGCTCTCGCTCAGCGCCCGGATCTGCTCGTTCAGCTCGCTCGATCCGAGCGCCGCCACCGCTTGCAACGCGCTCACCATCACCGCGGCCACCGGATCGACCGTATCCTGGGGACTCGGGGCCAGCGTGACCATCTGCTCGACATACGGACGGTCCAGCATGCGCAGCAGCACCGGCAGGCCGTCGTCGAGGTCGTGGCGCGCAAGCGCGACGGCGGCGTTCCACTGCACGTCCGCCGCCGGATCGTCGAGCGCGTTCCGCAACGTGGTCATGTGCCCGGTGCCCGGCAGCGCGCCAAGCGCGTAGATCGCCATCTTGCGCACCCCGGCGTCCTCGGCGAGGTACATGGCCTCGATGTCGCCGATAGTCCCCGGGTCGCCCAGCGAGGCGAGCGCCCAGATGACGCTGATCCGGACCTCGGCGTCCGGACTGTCGAGAGCCTTGACGAGTTCGGGAGCGGCACCCTCGGGTGGGTGGGCCAGGCGGCCGATGGCGAGGGCGAGGTACTGCCGCACGCGCGGGTCGTCCCCCTCCGAGTCGATGAAGGCCTGCACGACGGCGGCACCCAGGTTCGGATGCCGGACCTCGGTCTCCGGATCGGCGAGCAGGCGGGACAGCTCGAAGGCGGCCGGCCAGCGGCGCTCGCGGCCGCCGGTCCGCACGTCGCTCAAGAACTCTTCGGGCGTGCGCTCGGTCGTCACCAACGCCCGGAAGCCCCCGTAGAAGAGCACGACGACCCCGACCACGGCGAGCGGAATCAAAAAGAACTGAACCGCCAGCGCGGGGGCCTTCGCAAGGGGGCTCACACGCAGCGCGGGCTCGCGCTCGACCAACTTAGCCATTCCATGCGTCTTGGGGGAAACGCGCCCGACGGCGTCACGCTGCGTGGCGTCCGGGGATCCGGACGCTTTACCCTGCACGAGCGACCGCCTGCGGGCAACGAAGCATACTACGAACCTGTCGCTTCCAGCAAGGACGGGAGGTCCAGACGCATGCCTGCGCCTCCCTCGCCAGCGAACCTCCCAGCGCGCCCGTCAGGCCGCTCCGGAAGCGCGCCCGTCAGGCCGCGCGAACTCGACGCCGCGGAAGAAGAACGCCAGCTCGGCGGCGGCGGTGTCGGGCGCGTCGGACCCGTGGGTCGCGTTGTGCTCGATCGACGTCCCGAACTCGTGACGCAGCGTGCCCCGCTCCGCCTCGCCGGGATTGGTCGCGCCCATCACCCGCCGCCAGCGAACGATCGCGTCCGAAGCCTCGAGTGCGAGAACGACGGCCGGACCGGACGACATGAACTCCGTGAGCGAGTCGAAGAAGGGCTTGTCCCGGTGCACGTCGTAGAAGGCGGCGGCCTCGCGACGAGTCAACCGCACGAGCCGCATGGCTGCGATGCGGAACCCCTCGGCCTCGATGCGCCTCACGATCGAGCCGACGAGACGGTGCCCCACGGCGTCCGGCTTGATGATGGCCAGCGTCCGCTGCATGCCCGTCACCGCAGGTCGTTCATGATCGCCTCCAGGACCGCCTCCGGCGGACGGACACGGTCCTGCGGCAGCGAGGCCAGCGGCTCGTCCACGAGGTTCAGCATCTCGAGGAAGTCCGGCTTCGTCGGCTCGACGTAGATCAGGCCCGTCGCGAACGTGCCGCGCGACCGGGTCTCCTGCAGGACCGACATCGCCTGCAGCTTGTTGCGCGGGTCGTAGTCCTCGGCGAGCTTCGTCAGGAAGAGCGTCGATCCGTCGTGCAGCTCCACCTCATGCGTCGTCCCGGGCTCGTAGTCGACGTCAATCTCCTCGAAGTACGGCACGAAATCGAGCTCTCCGAGGGGTTCGTCGTGACTCTTCGCGTACGCGTAGCTCTTGGTCGACCCTTCGTGGTCGTTGAACGTGACGCACGGCGACAGCACATCGAGCATGGCGGTGCCGCGATGGCTGAACGCGGCCTTCAGGACGGCCGAGAGCTGTTTCTTGTCGCCGGAGAACGAGCGCGCGACGAACGAGGCGCCCAGTTCGATGGCGAGGGCGCAGGTGTCGATCGGTGGCAGGTCGTTCACGACGCCGGTCTTCAGCGTCGAGCCGAGATCGGCGGTCGGCGAGAACTGGCCCTTGGTCAGACCGTAGCAGCCGTTGTCCTCGATGATGTAGATGATCGGCAGGTTGCGGCGCATCAGGTGGACGAACTGCCCGATGCCGATCGCGCCGGTGTCGCCGTCACCGCTCACGCCGACCGCGATGAGCCGCCGGTTCGCCAGCATCGCGCCGGTCCCGACCGACGGCATTCGGCCGTGAACCGCGTTGAACCCGTGCGAGCTCCCCAGGAAGTAGGCGGGGCTCTTGCTCGAGCAGCCGATTCCCGACAGCTTCACCACACGGTCGGGCTCGATGCCCATCTCGAAGCAGGCGTGGATGATGCGCTCCGAGATCGCGTTGTGGCCGCATCCGGCGCACAACGTCGTCTTGGTGCCGCGGTATTCCTGCGACGCCAGCCCGATACGGTTGATCTTGCCCTTGCCTGCCGCCGGTGTCTGAACGGTCGCCACGTCGCCCCTTCGTGCGTCTCGACGGACGCGTTACTCGCCTCCGACGCCCGCGCTCTGCGGCACGTGCGACGGCTGGGACCGGGTCTTCTCCACCCGGTAGCCCTCCTGAATCAGGATGCTGTCGGTAATCGTCCTGGCGTCTATCGGATGGCCGGCGTAGTGCAGGACGCTGCGCAGGCGGCCGGCCAGCTCGGGCGCCAGGTCGAGCTTCATCAGCGAGAGCATCTGCGCATCGCGGTTCTGCTCGATGACGTAGACGCGGTCGTGGCGCTCGACGAAGGACGTCAGCGCGTCGCGGAACGGATAGGCGCAGACGCGGTAGTACGACGTCTGGACATCCTCCTCGTTGACCAGTTGGTCGCGGCTCTCCACGACGGCCCAGTGCGTGGTCCCGTAGGCGATGACGCCGATCGACGCCTTGCGGTTGATGGTGACCACGGGAGCCGGCAGCCAGTTGCGAGCCGTCTCGAGCTTCGACCGCAGCCGGTCGATGTTCTTGCGGTAGTCGTCGGGGCGCTCGCTGTACTGCGCCCACTCGTTGTGGCCGGAGCCGCGGCAGAAGTACGCGGGCATCGGATCGCCCGGAACGCTGCGGTAGGGAATCCCGTCGCCGTCGACGTCCCGGTAGCGCCCGAACTTGCCGATCCGGTCGAGCGTCTCCGCGTCGAGCACCTTCCCCCGATCCAGTGGCTTCTCGGGGTACCGAAACGGCTGCGACATCCAGGTGTTCATCCCGAGGTCGAGGTCGCTCATGACGAAGACCGGCGTCTGGAACCGCTCCGCCAGATCGAAAGCCTCGATGGCCATCGAGTAGCACTCCTCGACCGACGAGGGGAACAGCATGAGTTGGCGCGTGTCGCCGTGGGAGAGGAAGGCCGTCGACAGCACGTCGCCCTGCGCGGTGCGCGTCGGGAGCCCCGTGGACGGCCCGACCCGCTGGACATCGAATATGACGGCCGGCACTTCGGCGTAGTATCCGAGCCCCGCGAACTCGCTCATCAGCGAGACGCCCGGCCCGGAAGTCGAGGTCATGCTGCGGGCGCCGGCCCAGCCCGCCCCGATCGCCATGCCGATGGCGGCGATCTCGTCCTCGGCCTGCACCACGGCGAAGGTCGCCTTGCCGGAGTCCTTGTCGATGCGGTGCTGCCGGAGATAGTCGATGAGCGTTTCACACAGGGACGACGACGGCGTGATCGGGTACCACGTCACGACGGTGACCCCGGCCATCATCGCCCCGATGGCGGCCGCCGCGTTGCCGTCGATCAGTACCTGGCCGGAGGTGGCGTCCATCGACTCGACGAAGTACGGATCGCGCTTCTCGAAGTGCTGCTCGGCGTACGCGAACCCGACGTCGAGCGCCTCCCGGTTGAGCGCCACGGCCTTCGGCTTGCGGCCGAGCTGCTTCTCGAGCGCGCGCTCCATCTCGGCGCGGTCGATGCGGAGCAGGCTCGCCAGCACGCCGTCGTAGATCATGTTGCGCACGAGGCGGCGCAGCTTGGCGTCGCGGCAGACCCCGGCGACCAGCTTGTCGAACGGCACGGGGTAGAACGTCAGGTCGTCGCGCAGGGTGGCGAGATTGAGCGGCTCGTCGTAGACGACGGCGGCGCCCGGCTTGAGCGACACCACGTCCTCCTGCGCCGTCTGGGCGTTCATGGCGACCAGGAAGTCGATGTCCTGCTTGCGCGCGATGTACCCGTCGCGGTTGGCGCGAATCGTGTACCAGGTCGGCAGCCCGGCGATGTTCGAGGGGAAGAGGTTCTTGCCCGAGACGGGGATACCCATCCGGAAGATCGAACGGAGCAGCACGAGATTCGCGGTCTGGCTCCCCGAGCCGTTGACTGTCGCGACCTGAATGCTGAAATCGTTGACGATCCGCCGGGTGGTAGGTTGGGAGGGAGCTTCCTGGACCGCGACCTCGGGTGCCATGCAATCGCCTCGGACGTTGGAGAGCCTTGCCGCTACGAACAGGACGCGCGCCAGACTCCTGTTCTCGCGTCGCGCCAACCCTGAATTATTGCACGAATCGCACGGTTATGCACGGATTATGCCCGCGACGGCGGATCCGATGTCGGCGGGGCTCCGAACCACCTGGACACCGGCCCCCTCGAGCGCCGCAATCTTGTCGGCGGCGGTCCCGCGCCCGCCGGAGATGATCGCTCCGGCGTGCCCCATGCGCCGTCCCGGGGGCGCGGTCAGCCCTGCGACGAAACCGACCACCGGCTTGCCGAACCGCTCGCGGATGAACGCGGCCGCCTCCTCTTCCGCGGAACCGCCGATCTCGCCGATGAGCACCACCGCGTCGGTATCCGCGTCCGCCTCGAACAGGCGCAACGCGTCGACGAACGTCGTACCGATGAGCGGGTCGCCGCCGATGCCGATGCACGTCGACTGTCCGAGGCCCAGCCGGGTCAACTGATGCATCGCTTCGTAGGTCAGCGTGCCGCTCCGGGAAACGATGCCGACCCGGCCCTCCCGGCAGATGTGACCCGGGATGATCCCCGCCTTGGCCTGGCCGGCGGTGAGGACGCCCGGGCAGTTGGGGCCGACGAGCCGGGTGCCGCTCCCGTCGAGCTGTCGCACCACCTCCAGCATGTCGAGCGTCGGGACACCCTCGGTTATGCAGACGACGAGGGGCAGCCCCGCGGCCGCCGCCTCGAGGATGGCGTCGGCGGCCGCCCGGGGCGGAACGAAGACGACCGAGGCGTTCGCGCGCGTCTCCCGGACCGCGTCTCCCACCGTATCGAACACGGGCCAGCCGTCGTGGGTCGTTCCGCCCTTCCCCGGCGTGACCCCTCCGACGACCGTGGTGCCGAACGCCGCCGCCTGCCGCGCATGGAAGGTCCCCTCGCGGCCGGTCAGCCCCTGGACGATAAGGCGCGTGCGCCGATCGATGAGAACTGCCATGGACAGCTAGCCGGTCGCGAGGTCCACTGCGCGCGCCGCCGCGTCATCCATCGTATCGGCGGTCGTGAAGTCGAAGCCGCTGCCCAGAAGCGCCGCCCGACCCTCCTCGACGTTGGTGCCCTCGAGGCGCACGACGACCGGCAACCGGACGTCGAGGTCTCGCACCGCCGCAATCACGCCTTCCGCCAATACGTCGCAGCGGAGTATGCCGCCGAAGATGTTGATGAGCACGGCCTTCACGTGCGGATCGGAGAGCAGCATGCGGAACGCTTGGCGGATCTGGCCGGCGTTCGCCCCGCCGCCGACGTCGAGGAAGTTGGCCGGCTCCCCCCCGGCGAGCTTGATGATGTCCATCGTCGCCATGGCGAGACCCGCGCCGTTCACCATGCAGCCGATGGTCCCGTCCAGCCGGATGTAATTCAGGCCGTGCTTCGAGGCCTCGACCTCAAGCGGATCCTCCTCGGCCGTGTCGCGGAGCTCGGCATGGCCGGCGTGCCGGAAGTGCGCGCTGTCGTCGAGCGTCACCTTGGCGTCCAGCGCCAGCACCGCGCCGTCCCCGGTCACGACGAGGGGATTGATCTCGACGAGAGAGGCGTCGAGGTCGCGGAACGCCCGCTCGGCGGCCGCCATGACGCCCGCCGCCTTGAGCGCCACCGAGCCCGTCAGGCCGAGACGGAAGGCGAGCTCGCGCGCCTGGAACGCCTGCAGCCCGCTGCCCGACACCGTCTGTCGGTGGATGCGGTCGGGCGTGGCGGCCGCGACTTCCTCGATCTCCATGCCGCCGGCCGCGCTGGCGATGACAGCGAGGCGCTCCGATTCCCGATCGATCAGCAGCCCGAGATAGAGCTCCGAGGCGATGTCTAGTGCCTCCTCGATCAGGAGGCGGCCCACCGTGCGTCCCCCCGGGCCGGTCTGCGGCGTCACCAGCAGGCTGCCGAGCATGACCTCCGCCGCCTGCGCGGCCTCGTCCGGACCGGCCACCACCCGCACGCCGCCGCCCTTGCCCCGGCCTCCGGCATGGATCTGCGCCTTGACGACGACCCGTCCGCCGAGCCGCCCGGCCGCCGCGCGCGCCTCGTCCGGCGTGAACGCGACCTCGCCGCGCGGTACGGGAATACCGAAGGGCGCCAGCAGCGCCTTGGCCTGATACTCGTGGATCTTCACGATGTGAGGTCCGCCCCTGCCCGGGAGACCGTGCCCGACTACACGCCGATGGTCGCCACCAGCTCCTGCACGGCATCGGCCGACTTCCGGAGGGCCGCCGCCTCTTCCGGCGCCAGCGTGATCTCGACGATCTGCTCGACCCCGCGGGCTCCGAGCTTGACCGGCACGCCGACGAAGAGGTCCTGAATGCCGTACTCGCCCTGCAGGAAGACCGAGCACGGGAGGATCTTCTTCTTGTCCTTCAGGATCGCCTCGACCATCTCGACGACGGACGAGCCCGGCGCGTAGTAGGCGCTCCCCGTCCCGAGCAGCTTGACGATCTCCGCGCCGCCCTGGGCCGTCCGCTGCACGATCGCGTCGATGGACGCCGCGTCGAGGAGCTCCGTGATCGGGATGCCGGCCACGGTCGAGTAGCGCGGCAGCGGCACCATGGTGTCGCCGTGGCCGCCGAGCACGAAGGCGTGCGTGTTCTCGACCGAGACGTCGAGCGCCTCGGCGATGAACGTTCGCATCCGTGAGGAATCGAGGACCCCGGCCATGCCGATCACGCGCTCCCGGGGCAGCCCGCTGACCCGGTAGACCACCTGGGCCATGGCGTCGAGGGGGTTGGTGACCGGGAGGAGGATGCAGTCGGGAGAGTGCTCCATCACCTGTTCGGTCACCGCCTTGGTGATCTCGTAGTTCTTCTTCAACAGGTCGTCGCGGCTCATGCCGGGCTTGCGCGCGAGCCCCGCGGTGATCACCACGACGTCGGACCCCGCCGTATCGGCGTAGTCGTTCGTCCCGAGCACCCGCGCGTCGGACCCTTCGACCGGACACGCCTCGAGAATGTCCAGACCCTTGCCCTGGGGCACGCCCTCCAGGATGTCGAGCACGACGACGTCGGCGAGCTCCTTGTCGGCGATGCTGCGCGCGGCGGTCGCCCCGACGTTCCCGGAACCGATCACCGTGACTTTCCGGTTCATGACCCCTCTCCGCCTACAGATTGGCGATGACCACGTCGGCGTACTCCGACGTCTTCAGCTTGGTCGCGCCCTCCATCAGCCGGTGGAGGTCGTAGGTGACCTTCTTCTGCTGAATCGTGCGCTCGATGGCGGACTCGATCCGCGTCGCGACCTCGCCCCATCCGATGTAGCGGAACATCATCGCGCCCGACAGCATGACCGAGCTGGGGTTGATCACGTCCTTGCCCGCGTACTTGGGCGCGGTGCCGTGCGTCGCCTCGAAGAAGCCGACCTCGTCCCCGATGTTGGCGCCCGGCGCCAGCCCGAGCCCCCCGACCTGGGCCGCGCACGCGTCGGAGAGGTAGTCGCCGTTCAGGTTCGTCGTCGCGATCACGCTGTAGTCGGACGTCCGCGTCAGGATCTGCTGGAGCATGCTGTCGGCGATGCGGTCCTTCATGACGACACGGCCGTTCGGCTCCCCGTCCCACTCCTTGACGGTACGCTCGCCGAACTCCTCCCGCGCCACCTCGTACCCCCAGTCGCGGAACGCGCCCTCCGTGAACTTCATGATGTTGCCCTTGTGCACGAGGGTCACGCTCGTCCGGCCGTTGTCGAGCGCGTAGCGGACGGCCATGCGAACGAGTCGCTTCGTGCCCGTGATCGAGATCGGCTTGATGCCGACTCCCGAATCCGCGCGCACGCGCTTGCCCATCTGCGACCCGAGGAACTCGATGATCCGGCGCGCCTCCTCCGAACCCTGCTCCCACTCGATCCCGGAGTAGACGTCCTCGGTGTTCTCGCGGAAGATCACGACGTCCATCTGCTCCGGGTTGCGGACCGGGGACGGCGTCCCGCGGAAGTAGCGGACGGGCCGCACGCACGCGTAGAGATCGAGCAACTGCCGGATCGACACGTTGAGGCTGCGGATGCCGCCCCCCACGGGCGTCGTGAGCGGCCCCTTGATCGCCACCCGGTAGGCGCGCGCGGCCTCCAGGGTATCGGCCGGCAGCCACTCCCCCGTCCGTTCGTTGGCCTTCTCCCCGGCCAGGACCTCGAACCAGACGACGCGCCTGGCGCCGTCGAACACGCTGCGCACGGCGGCGTCGAAGACGCGGACGGAGGCCCGCCAGATGTCGGGTCCGATTCCGTCGCCCTCGATGTACGGGATGATGGGATCGTCGGGAACGACCAGCGCGCCGTTGGCCCGGGTGATGGCCGTCCCCTCCGACGGCGCCGTCAGGTGCTTGAACTCCGGCATCTCGCAGCTACTCCGTCCCGTCTGCCCTCTCCATGCGCACGGGCCTTCGCTTACCGCCCCGCGCGCGCTACGCTCAATCGGCCGTATGGAAGTCGCGCCGCATCAGGTGAGTGGCTGCCGCGGCCCGCGGGTGTTTCCAGCGACGTGCACCGTCCTCGGTGGGGGCGTGGTCGACTCGGTCCGAATGGCGCCACATTATACTCATACTTCACGAGCGCCCGCGTGGCGGGCCACATCTCGCATCCCGTCGTTCGCCAGGAGTCTGCGCCGGAGAGCGTGCCAGGAGGCCTCCTGCCGACGAAGACTCCCGACGCCCCCGTCAGGCCGCGCAGACTCCCATGAAGATCGTCATCGCCGACCGACTCCCCTCTTCCGCCGCCGCACTGCTTCGCGCCGAAGGCTGGGCCGTCCTGGAACGCTCCGGCCGCCCGGCCGAGACGCTGGCCGCCGACCTCGCCGACGCCGAGGGGCTCATCGTCCGCAGCGCGACCAAGGTCACGGCCGACGTCCTGGCGGCGGCGCCGCGCCTGCGGGTGGTCGCGCGGGCGGGCACGGGCGTCGACAACGTTGACCTCGACGCCGCCAGCGCGCGCGGCGTGCTGGTCCTCAACGCGCCCGGAGCCAACAGCGTGAGCGTCGCCGAGCATGCCTGCGCCCTGATGCTGGCGCTGGCCCGCTCCGTCGCCCGCGCCGACGCGCAGATGAAGGCCGGGGTCTGGGACAAGGCGGGGTTGCGCGGGGCGGAGCTGCGGGGCAAGACGCTCGGGGTCGTGGGCGTGGGCCGGATCGGGCGCGAGCTCATCCGCCGCGCCGCCGCGTTCGACATGAATGTCGTCGCCTACGACCCGTTCATCGCCGAGCAGGTCGCCGCCGACCTCGGCGTCGCGCTCGTCACCCTCGAAGACCTTTGCGAGCAGTCGGACTTCATCAGCCTGCACCTGCCCTCCACGGATGCCACGCGCGGCCTCGTCGGCCGGGAGTTCCTCGCGCGCTGCCGCCGGGGGGTCCGCATCCTCAACACGGCGCGGGGCGACCTCGTCGACGAGGCGGCCCTGATCGAGGCGCTGGAAGCCGGGCAGGTCGGCGGCGCGGGACTGGACGTCTTCCAGGGCGAGCCGACTCCGGACCGGGCTCTCACCGGGCTGCCGCAGGTCATCGCCACCCCGCACATCGCCGCATCGACGGCGGAGGCGCAGGAGCTCGTCGGCGTCGACGCCGCGACGAGCGTGCGGGAGTTCCTGCGCTCCGGCATCGTGCGCAACGCGGTGAACTACCCCTCGGTGGCGCCGGAGGAGGTCAAGCGGCTACAACCCTACGTGCGGCTGGCGGAGCGCCTCGGCGGCATCCTCGGCCAGCTCGCGCGCGGACGCCCCCACACGGTCGGGCTGCGCTACTACGGGGCACTGGCCGACGGCAGCACGGAGATGCTCGCCGGCGCGTCGCTGGTGGGACTGTTCCGGCACGTGCTCTCGTCCGAGGCGACGCTGGTCAATGCGCGCACCGTCGCCGCGCAACGCGGCCTCGAGGTGATCGAATCGCGCAGCTCGCGCCCCCGCAACTTCACCGGCCTCCTCTCGCTGAAGCTCCACACGAGCGCCGGCGAGCTGTGGGCGGAGGGCGCCGTGTTCGAGCCGGACAGCCCGCGCCTCATGCGGCTGGACGACGTGGAGGTGGAAGTACCGCTCGAAGGCACGCTGATCGTGATTCGCAATGACGACCGGCCCGGCGTCATCGGCGAGATCGGCACCATCCTCGGCCGCCACGGCATCAACATCGCCGCCTTCGCCCTGGGGCGCGGCGCCGCGGGTGCGGTCGGCGTCGTGCGCGTGGAGTCGCACCTCGCGCAGGCGCGGGAGGTCGAGATCGGCGCGGCCGTGATCGAGGAGATCCAGAGCGTCCCGGCCGTGAGCTCGGCCGCCGTCGTCCGGTTGTAGCTCGCCAATCGTCGCCTGACGGCTCCGCTTCGCGCCCGGCCGAGCCTGCAGGAGTCTCCGCCGTTCCAAGGCGCGGAACGCTGGCGGGTCAGGGCAACGTCCGACGCTGGCGGTCGCCGGCGGCGTTGCGGAACGAGGCGCTGTCGTCCTCCACGTCCGCGAGCGTCCAGCCGCCGCCGAGGGGCTGTCCGGGCTCGGCCAGCACGACCTCTCCCCGCCGGAGGAGAACCGCCGTCCGCCGTGGGCCGTCCGCGGTCTCCGTCGTAGCGATTCCGATGAGCGTGAGGCCCAGGTTCACGGAGGAGCGCGCCCCCGCGCGCGGCGCCGAGCGTGGGCCTTCCCACGCCGTCGGAAGGGGCACGGCACGCTCCCCGGCCACCGGCAGCCGGAAGGGGTTCCTCGCGCTCTCGACGGGGCGCGGCGCGGCACCCAGGCGCTCCCGCAGACGCGCGGCGCCCTCCCCCAGCCCCGCCGGCAACGCCTCCTCGTCCACCGCCGGCAGTCGCGGCACCGGCGGCCTGTCGGCCGCGAGCTGCCGCGTTCCGGGCACGACGTTGAGCCAGATCACGACGAGCGCGCCGACCGCCACGATGCCCGCGATGCGAGCGGTACGGCTCCACCCGGCGCGCCGTGCCCGCGGGCCGCCGGCCGGACCGCGCGCCGCGCCGTCGCGGCGTTGCCGGCGCCGTTGTGCGAGCCTCACGCTGCCCATCGTACTACGCCGCGCGCACACTCTCCGACGCCGCGAAGCGGCGGGCCGCGCAGCGAGGTGATATGGTGTTCCGTGCCCGCCGTCGCGAGCTCCCTTCCCGTCGCGATCATCCCCGCCCGCTACGGCTCGACACGACTTCCGGGCAAGGTCCTTGCCGACATCGGAGGGCGCCCGATGGTGGAGCACGTGTACCGGCGCGCCGCCGCCGCGGCCGGCATCGGGCGGGTCCTGGTCGCCACCGACGATGAGCGCGTCGCGGATGCCGTCGCCGCTTTCGGCGGCGACGTGCGGATGACCCGCTCCGATCACCATTCGGGCCTCGACCGGCTGGCCGAGGTCGCCCGGGCGCTCCCGAGCGACGTCATCGTGAACGTGCAGGGGGACGAGCCGCTGGTGGATCCGCTGCTGATCGAAGCGGTGGTCGAGGCGCTCGCCGCACCGTCCGTCGACATCGCCACCGCCCGCTGCCCGATCACGACGCCGGTCGAGCACCGCGACCCGAACGCAGTCAAGGTTGTCGCGGACCGCTCCGGCGACGCGCTCTACTTCTCGCGGGAGCCAATCCCGCACCGTCGCGAGGACGCCGGCGGAGCGGACCCTCTCGGCTTCCGCCACGTCGGGCTGTACGCCTACCGCCGGAGCTGCCTGCTCGAGCTCGCGCGCGTCGAGCCGACGCCGCTCGAGCGCTCGGAGCGCCTCGAGCAGCTCCGCGCGCTCGAGTCCGGGTTTCGCATCCGGACGGTCGAGACGGCATCCGCGCCGGCGGGCGTCGACACGCCGGCCGACCTCCGGCGCGTACGTCAACTGTTTGCCTCGCGAGCCTCCTGATGACCACGCCGCCCGCCCCATCTGCCGACCAGCGCCCCGTCAAGTACATCTTCGTTACCGGCGGCGTCGTCTCCTCTCTGGGCAAGGGACTGGCGGCCGCCTCCATCGGGTCGCTCCTCGAGGGCCACGGATACCGCGTGGCGCTGCAGAAGTTCGACCCCTACGTCAATGTCGACCCCGGGACGATGAGCCCGTACCAGCACGGCGAGGTCTACGTCACGAGCGATGGAGCCGAGACCGACCTCGACCTCGGGCACTACGAGCGCTTCACCAGCATGGAGGCGACCCGCAACCACAACTGGACCACCGGGAAGATCTACCTCTCGGTGATTCAGAAGGAGCGCCGCGGGGACTACCTGGGCCGCACGGTGCAGGTGATCCCCCACATCACCAACGAGATCAAGGACAGCATGCGCCTCGTGGCCGGGCAGCCCGGCGTCGACGTCGTTCTTGTCGAGGTCGGCGGCACGGTGGGCGACATCGAGAGCCAGCCCTACCTGGAGGCGATCCGCCAGATGCGGCAGGACGTCGGGCGCGAGAACACGCTGTACGTGCACCTGACGCTCGTGCCGTTCATCGGCGCCGCGGCCGAGCTCAAGACCAAGCCGACGCAGCACAGCGTGCGCGATCTGCGCTCGATGGGGATCCAGCCGGACATCCTGCTCTGCCGCACCGACCGGATGCTGCCGATCGAGATCCGGCGGAAGATAGCGCTCTTCTGCGACGTCGACGAAGAGGCGGTCATCACCGCCAAGGACGTCTCGAGCATCTACGAGGTGCCCCTCGTGCTGGCCGCCGAGGGCCTCGACCGCATCGTGCTCAAGGGACTCCGCCTCCCGCACGAGGGGGCGCCGGACATGCAGTCGTGGCTGGACATCGTGGAGCGCATCCGCAACCCGACCGGCGCGGTGACCGTCCACGTGGTCGGCAAGTACGTCGGGTACGAGGACTCATACAAGAGCCTCAACGAGGCGCTCTACCATGCGGGCTTCGCCCACCGGCTCGACGTTCGCATCCGGTGGATCGAGGCGGAAGCGCTGGAGGCCGACGGCGGGTGTCGCCTGCTCGACGATGCGGACGGCATTCTCGTGCCCGGCGGGTTCGGCAGCCGCGGCAGCCGCGGCATGATGAAGGCGGCGCAGGTGGCGCGCGAGCGCGGGATCCCGTACTTCGGAATCTGCTACGGCTTCCAGTGGGCCGTCGTCGAGTACGCGCGCCACGTGTGCGGATTCACGAGCGCGGACTCGACCGAGTGCGACCCCGACACGCCGCACAAGGTCATCTACAAGCTTCGCGACCTGCTCGCCGTCGACGACCTGGGGGGGACCATGCGACTCGGCAGCTACCCCTGCGAGCTCGCCCCGGGGACGCAGGCGCACGACGCCTACGGCGTGTCGGCCATCGCGGAGCGCCACCGGCACCGGTACGAGTTCAACCGGGCGTTCGAGAGGCCGCTCATCGAGCACGGCCTGCGCATCTCCGGCCGATCGCCGGACGGCAAGTTCGTCGAGGTCATCGAGCTCCCCGAACACCCGTGGTTCGTAGCGGTGCAGTTCCATCCCGAGTTCCAGTCGAAACCCCGCCGCCCGCACCCCCTGTTCGCCCGTTTCGTCGCCGCGACGCACCGTCACAGTCTCGGCGCAAGGCCGCGTACCGCCTCGACCGCGTGAGCCCGCTGCGGTTCGCCCGCGCCTATAATCGTTCGGTGCGCGAGGTCGTCGCGGGCGGCGTGGCGTTGGGCGGCGGCCGGCCGCTCGCCCTCATCGCCGGCCCGTGCGTGATCGAGAGCGACGGGCACGCGCACGAGCTCGCGCTGGCGATTCGCGAGGTGGCCCGCCGCCGCGGCGTGCCGCTCATCTTCAAGGCCTCGTTCGACAAGGCCAATCGCACGTCCCTCACCTCGTTCCGCGGGCCGGGACTCGTCCGGGGCCTCGAGACCCTGGGCCGCATCAAGGACTCGAGCGGGCTGCCGATCCTCACCGACATCCACGAGCCGGCACAGGCTGCGCCGGCGGCCGAGGTCGCCGACGTGCTGCAGATCCCGGCGTTCCTGTGCCGGCAGACGGATCTCATCGTCGCCGCCGCGGTGACGGGTCGCACCATCAACATCAAGAAGGGACAGTTCCTCGCCCCGCTCCAGATGCGGCATGCCATCCGGAAGGCGGTGGCGGCCGGGAACGACCAGATTCTGGTCACCGAGCGCGGCGTCAGCTTCGGCCATGGCGACCTCGTGGTCGACATGCGGGCGTTCCCGCAGTTGCGCTCCCTCGGACACCCCGTCGTGTACGACGTGACGCACAGCGTGCAGCAACCGGGCGCCGGCGACGGAGTGTCCGGCGGGCAGGCCGAGTTCATAGAGCCGCTGGCCGCGGCCGGGGTCGCGGCGGGGGTCGACGGCGTGTTCCTCGAGGTGCACGACCGCCCCGCGGAGGCGCGGAGCGACGGCCCGAACGCACTGCCCCTCGATCGCCTGGACGCGCTGCTCGAACGACTCGCGGCGATCCATGCGCTGTCCGGCCGGCGCGCGGCGGAGACCGCGCCCCCGGCGCGTCCCGGCGCCGCATCAGGAAGGACATGAGAACGGCCCCGCCGGCATCCGCCGGCATCGATCTCGCAGTCGCGCGGAGGGTTCTCCGCATCGAGGCCCAGGCCGTTCTGGATCTCGTCGACCGGGTCGACGAGCGGCTCTCGTCCGCTGTCGAGCACCTCGCGAGTTGCCGCGGCCGCGTCATCGTGACGGGCATGGGAAAGTCGGGCATCATCGCGCGCAAGATCGCCGCCACGCTATCTAGCACCGGCACGCCGGCGCACTTCCTGCATCCCGCCGAGGCCGTGCACGGCGACCTCGGGGCGGTACAGCCGGACGATGTCGTCGTACCGATATCGCAGAGCGGCGAGACTCCCGAGGTGCTCCGTCTCGTGGAGCGGATCCGGCGCCTCGGCGCGCGCATCGTGGCGCTCACCGGATCGCCTTCGAGCACCCTCGGCCGGGCGGCCGACGTGACTCTCGACTGCGGCGTCAGCGCCGAGGCGTGCCCGCTGAACCTCGCGCCCACCGCCAGCACCACGGCGGCGCTCGCGTTCGGCGACGCCCTCGCCATGACGCTCCTCGTCGCCAAGGGCTTCCGGGAGGAGGACTTCGCGCACCTCCACCCCGGCGGGCAGCTCGGCAAGCGGCTGCTGCCGGTCGAGCGCCTGATGCGTACGGGGGCCAGCCTGCCCTGCATCGATGCCGGGGCGCCGATGTCCGAGGTCCTGCGCACCATGACCGAGGCCGGCCTGGGGATGACCTGCGTCACGGCGGAGTCCGGCGAGCTGGCCGGCGTCATCACGGACGGCGACCTGCGGCGGCGCCTCGCGGAGCCCGGCGATCTGCTGGCCCTGACCGCGGCCGACGTGATGACCCGGTCGCCGCTCACGATCGCCGCATCGGCGCTGGCGGTGGAGGCCCTGCGGCTGATGGAGGCGCGCCGCGTCACCGCGCTGATCGTGGTGGACGACCGGCTGCGGATCGCCGGCGTCGTGCACCTCCACGACCTCTGGCGAACGGACCTTTTCTGAACGGCGTTCCCGCGGCGAGATGACCGATACCCTGGCTCTCCTCGCCACGCTGGTGGCTCTGCTGCTCGGCCTTGCGGTCGGCAAGGCATGGGAGCGCTACAAGCTGCGGGAGGGGCGCTGGTTCGATCGCCGCAAGGTGCGGGAATCGCCCCACTACATTCTGGGTCTCCAGCTCCTGGTGTCGAATCAGGTCGACCTCGCCATCGAGGAGCTCGCCAAGGCGGCGGCGCTCGACCCTGCCGCCCTGGAGATCCACCTGATACTCGGCAACCTGTACCGCGAACGCGGACAGGTGAGCAAGGCGGTCCGGTTGCACCGGCGCCTGCTGCAGCACTCCCGCCTGGGAAGGACCGAGCAGACCTACGTGCAGCTCAGCCTGGGGCTCGACTACAAGCAGGGAGGGTTCGTCGACCGCGCGTTCCAGGCCTTCTCGGAGGTGACCCGGCTCGATCCAGACAACAAGTACGCACTGCTCAACCTGGAGAGGCTGCATGCAGAGCAGCAGCAGTGGCGCGAGGCGCGCGCGATTCGGCGGCGGCTGACCGACATCGCGGACGAACCGAGAAAGCCGCGCGACCAGGCCATTCTCGCGTTCCTCGAGAACGAGCTGGGCCTTCAGGCGGTGCGGCGGGGCGAGCCGCAGGAGGCGGCGGCGCACTTCCGGTCCGCGCTCGACCTCGATGACGGCACCGTACCCGCCTCCCTGAATCTCGGCGACGTCTACATGCGTAGCGGCCGCCCGCGCGAGGCGATCGCGGTGTGGGAGCAGATCCTCGAGAAGGCTCCGGAGCGGGCCTACCTCACGTTCGACCGGTTGAAGACCGCCTACACGGAAGTCGACGGTCCGGCGCGCTTCGTGGCCCTGTGCCGGCGGCTCATCGAGGACAACCCGCAGGACTGGCGTGCGCGGCTGGCCCTCGGCCGACACGCGATGGACGAGGGAGACCCGGCCCGCGCTCTCGATCTGCTGCTCGAGTCGCTCGGTCAGAATCCGCACGCCCTCGCGGTTCATCAACTGATCTGGCGCGCCCTGTCGACGCTGGAGTTTCGCCCGACGCCCGTGCGGCGCTACCTGACGCTCACCCGCAACGCGGTCTTCTATCTCGACCCTCACGTCTGCACGCGCTGCCGGTACCGCAGCACCGAGCTCCTCTGGCAGTGCCCGCAGTGCCACGAATGGAACACGTTCGTCGAGGAGCGTCTGCCGCAGGCCGAGAACGTGGAAGGCACTCCCGCGTGACGGCTCCTTCCCCGGGGCCGGAAGGAGGCCGCCTGCTGCGGGTCGCGCTGACGGGCGGGATCGCGACCGGCAAGTCGTACGTGCTGGCGCGCCTCCGAGGGCACGGAGTCCCGACCATCGACGCCGACCGGCTGGCCCGCGAGGTCGTCCGTCCGGGCCGACCTGCCTGGGCGGCGCTCGTGGCGCGGTTCGGGTCGGAGATCTGCCGCCCCGACCGACAGGTGGACCGCGCCCGCCTGGGGAACATCGTCTTCTCGGATGCCGCCGCCCGCGCCGACCTCGAGGCGATCGTGCATCCGCCGGTCCGGAAGGCCATGGCCGACTGGTTCGAGGCTCGCCGCGCGGAGACCGGCGTCCCCTTCGCGGTCGCCGACATCCCCCTGCTCTACGAGACCGGGCGGGAGCGGAGCTTCGATCGCGTCGTCGTCGCCGCCTGCCGGCCGGAGACGCAGGAGCGGCGCGGCGCGTCGCGCGGCGGGCCGGAGAGGCGGGGGGGGCGCGTCGTCGCGCGCGACGGTCTGGCCGTCGAGGCGGCGCGAAGCCGCATGGCGGCCCAACTGCCCATCGACGACAAGATCGCCCGCGCCGACTTCGTCATCCGAACCGACG